>Ga0209574_10000186_pt1 | contig 17247 bp, 17 predicted proteins | sample AgamicMgMarz_FD_187168 | JGI IMG/M metagenome (GOLD analysis project Ga0209574, IMG submission 187168) | Agave microbial communities from Guanajuato, Mexico - Mg.Ma.rz (SPAdes) (version 2) | ecosystem: Host-associated > Plants > Phyllosphere > Phylloplane/Leaf | place: Guanajuato, Mexico... | reverse complement strand
AGCGAAGCCGTCGAGGATCCGACCTTCGACGTCTACGTCGGCAAGCAGGACGACCTGATCAGGCGCGTAGCGGGCCGCATCGAGTTCGACATCCCCGAGGCGGATCAAGACGGCCTGGGCGGCCTCCGGGGCGGGTCGATCAAGTTCTCGATCGAGCTGCGCGACGTCAACGGCGACCAGGCGATCGAGGCGCCCGCCAGCTCGCGCCCGCTGTCGACCCTGACCAAGTCGCTCGGCGGCGCGCTCGACGCGCTCGGCGCCGGCGGGGACACCGGGCAGGAGTCCGCCCCCGGCGAGGGTGCGGAGGGCGACTCGTCGGACGCCGACCAGTTCCGCCAGTACGCCGAGTGCCTCGACAAGGCGCGCCCCGAGGACACCGACGAGCTGCAGCGCTGCGCGGATTTGCTCCAGCGATGACCGCCGGGGGCTCGCGCCCCCGTGAAGATTGGCTTGCCGCGCCGTTTCAGGCGGCGGTCTTGCGCAGATCCCGCTCGGGGTCGATGCCCCAGCGCTCGGCCACCTCGACCTGCGCCGTGCCGAGCGTCCAGCGGTCGGGGGCCTCCTCGCCGTCGTGGTCGGGCGTGGCCCCCTTGAGCAGCATCGAGCCGCTGTTGTCGCCGATCGCGCGGATCGCCTCGACCTCGTCGGCGCTCAGCGGCGAGGTCGCGGGCACGCCGGCCAGCTCCTCGCGCTTGCGCTCGATCGGCTTCGGGCTGCCGGGCTCCTCGATCAGCGTCGGAGCCACGCACGCGACCGCCGGGTGCGCGAGGTTCCAGGCGCAGGCCAGCTGCAGCGGGGTGAGCGAGTGGAGCTCGGCGATCGGGCGCAGCCGACCCAGCTTCTCGCGGCCGGCTTCCACCCACCCGTCGGGCCGGAAGCCGCGGTGGTCGCCCCTGGCGAACTGGTGGCCCGGCAGCACGTCGTCGTGGAAGAGCCCGCCGTAGTCGACGACGCGGGTGACGACCCGCACCCCGTTGCGCTGCGCCGCGGCCAGCGGCAGCTCGCCCGGCCAGGGCTCGAGCGGCCCCAGGATCAGCATCGCCCAGTCGATCAGCTCGCCGTAGCGCTCGAAGCAGCCGATCACGTCCAGTGTGAAGCCGTTGGCGGGGCCAGGCGCCACGCCCAGCTCACGCGCGAGGCCCTCGTCGCGCAGCTCGCGCAGGCCCTCCCAGACCTCCGCCGACTCGAAGCCGCGGCGGTCGGGGTTGTGCAGCAGCAGCACGTCGAACGCGTCCGCACCGAGCCGCTCGAGGCTGCGCTCGGTCGCCATGCGCAGATAGCCAGCGTAGCCCGCTGGGCCGCGCAGGCGCGGGTCGGTGAAGCGCGGGAAGCCCTTGGCGCCGTCGCGCTCGCCGTCGTAGAAGTCGTGCCCGATCGCTCCCACGAGGGCGTAATCCGCACGCGGCACGCCCGCCAGCGCGCGGCCGAGCAGCTCGTCCGCCTCGCCGGCGCCGTAGGCGTCGGCCGTCATCACGGATCGGATCGCGGCGTCCGGGCGCAGCAGCGACTCGAGCCGCTCGTCTGAGATCGGCTCGCCGAAGCGCATGAAGCGCCCGCCGCTCCAGGTGCCGACGGCAACGTGACCGAGCATGCCCGAACTGTAGGCGCCCAGCCAATCTCCGCGGGGGTGCGGGGGCGCGAGCCCCGGCCATCTAAGGTCCAGGGCCGTGAGCGGAGCAGACGCGGCACTCTTCGGCGGCCTAATCGTCGCCCTGTTCCTGTTCCTCTGGATCGACCTGCACTTCTTCGCGCGCGGGCGCGAGCCGAGCTTCCGCGAGGCGGTTTGGTGGTCGATCGGCTGGCTCGCGCTGTCGCTGCTGGCCGCGATCCCGGTCTGGCTGCTCGAGGGCGGCGAGGACGCCGTCCTCTACACCACCGTCTATCTGATCGAGCGCTCGCTCTCGCTCGACAACCTGTTCGTCTTCCTGCTGCTGTTCGCCTACTTCGGCGTGCCCTACGAGCGCCGGCCGCGGCTGCTCTACTGGGGCATCGTCGCCGCCCTGGCGATGCGCGGCGCGTTCATCCTCGGCGGCACGGAGCTGATCGAGCAGTTCCACGTCGTGATCTACCTGCTCGGCGCCGCGCTGATCGTGCTCGCCGTGCGGATCTGGCGCGGGGTGGCCGAGAACGTCGACCCCGATCGCAACCTGCTGGTACGCGCCGTGCGGCGCGTGTACCCGGTGACCGGGGAGTTCCACGGCGGCCGCTGGTTCGTGGTCCAGGACGGGCGCCGCTACGCGACGCCGATCTTCCTCTGCCTGGCGGCGATCGTGTTCGCGGACATCGCGTTCGCGATCGACTCGATCCCGGCCGCCTTCGCGATCACGCGCGATCCACTGCTGATCTGGATGGGCAACGTGTTCGCCCTGCTCGGCATGCGAGCGCTGTTCGTGCTGGTCGAGAGCCTGGTCGCCCGCTTCCGCTACCTCGACGAGACGATCGCGATCGTGCTCGGCCTGGTCGGCGTGAAGCTGCTGATCGAGGACATCGTCAAGATCGGCCCGGTGGCGAGCCTGGCCGGGATCGCCGCCGCGTTCACGATCGGGATCGGGCTGTCGATCCGCGGCGACCGGCGCGACCCGGAAGCCGCCAAGCACCGGCGCGAGCGCGCCGAGGCGATGCACCAGGGCCGCGATTTCGAGCACGAGGAGCGCGAAACCGCAGCGCGCTGAGTGCCTGGACGCTTTCGCGCAAAACCCCCACTCGCTGGACCTTTGTTCTAGGCCAAACGGCCACCACTGAAGGTTTTTCGCAACTTGCTGGCGCTTTGACCAAACGTGACCTACGTTGGCGCGATGGAGGCACGACGCCATGGATGGCTCGTTGGTGCAGTCGCCGCGTTCGCCCTTGGGGTGTTCGCTCCGGCGGCGGGCGCGGCGACCGCCAACATCACAGATAACGGGACCGAGCAGGTGCTGCACATCGACGCGGCGCCCGGCGAGGTCAACAACCTTTGGATCGAGGGTGGGCCGCAGTGGCAGGTTGCTGAGCTCAAGCCCGCGGACGGGCCGCCCGTGCACATCACGGGTGACGCCAACTGCCACGCCTATCCGCCGCCCGGCGACCCGGTCGGCGCCGATGCCGTTAGCTGCGACACCCCCGTCGCCGGTGGCATCGACCGCGTCGAGGTCAACCTCGGCGACCAGGACGACGTCGTCCAGATCATCGCGGCCGACGTGCCGATCGTGATCAATGGCGGCGACGGCGACGACCGCTTCTTCGACACCGATCGAACCAACGTGGCGCTGCCGGTACCGCGCACGTTCAACGGCGGTCTCGGCAACGACAAGTTCACCGCGGGCGTCGACTCCGGCCAGCCGAACGACTACCACGGCGACGACGGCGTGGACGAGATGTACTACCACTGGCGCTCCGACAGCCCGGTCAAGCGCAGTCAGACGATCACGCTCGACAACGTCGCGGACGACGGTGAGAGCAACGAGGGCGACAACGTCCACTCGGACATCGAGAAGGCCTTCGGCTCGGACCAGGCCGACGTCATGAAGGGCACCGCGAACGTCGACTACCTGGCCGGCAACGGCGGTGCCGACAAGATCGACGGGCTCGGCGGCAACGACAGGCTGTTCGCCGACGACTCGCACGACCTGGGGCAGAAGATCTGCGGCGCCGACGTGCTCAACGGCGGCGAGGGCGACGACGAGCTCACGCTGGGCGGAGAGACGACGGCCAACGGCGAGGCGGGCGACGACACCATCCGCTCGTTCCCGGTCTCGTGCGCGGGTGGCGACGTGGCCACCGGCGGCGCGGGTCAGGACACCGCCACGTTCTTCGACTTTCCGGACCCGGCTCCGGTCGTGAAGGGACTCAAGGCCAGCCTCGACGGCCAGGCCAACGACGGCGTCGGCGGTCGCAGCAACTTCGCGACCGACATTGAGAACTTGTACGCGAACTCCGGCGGCATGACGCTGATCGGCAGCAATGAGGCGAACAGGCTCACCGGCGGGAAGGGCGACGACGTGCTCGACGGCCGCGGCGGCGCGGACGTGCTCGTCGGCCGCCTCGGCACCGACACGGCGGACTACTCGTCGCGCCCGGAGGCACTCAGCCTGACTCTCGACGGCCTCGCCAATGACGGCGCCATCGGTCCGCCCGGCGAGAACGACCTGATCGGGGACGACGTGGAGAACGTCCGCGGCGGATTGGGCAACGACACGATCGTCGGCGACGCCCTGAAGAACGTCCTCGTCGGCGGAGGCGGCGTCGACACGATCGACGCCGGCGCCGGAGACGACGAGATCGACTCCAACGACGACAAGGCCGACACCGCCACCTGCGGTGCGGGCGCCGACAAGGTGGTCCGCGACGACCTGGACACGGTTGCCGCCGACTGCGAGACGGTTGGCGGTCCGCCCACGGATCCGCCCACCAACCCGCCCACGGGTCCGACGGGACCGACGACCCCGACCACGCCGACCACGCCGACGACGCCGACCACCCCGGTCGTCCCCGTCGACAAGTCGGCCCCGAACGCCACGCTGGCGCTCGGCGCCGGGAAGCTCGGCAAGCTGCTCTCGAACGGCCTCAAGGTGAGCGTCCAGAGCAACGAGGCCGGATCGCTGAGCGCGGTGCTGACCGCCGAGTCGAACACGGTGCGCCTGCTCAAGCGGCACGGCGTGAAGGGCGTGCTCGCGAGCGGCAAGGGCAAGGCGATCGGAGGCGCGACCAAGACGCTGACGCTGCGGCTGGGTCGCAAGGCGCGCAAGGCGCTGCGCGGCGCGGCGGTCGCCAAGCTCAAGCTGGTGGTGACCGTCATCGACGGCGCGGGCAACAAGCGCACCCTGACCAAGCACCTGAAGATCAAGGACTAGTACAGGCGGAACGGCGGCCCGTAGTCGCCGATCGGAACGACATGCGAGATCAGCTCGTCGTCGAGGGTCACGTGCAGACCAAGGCACGGTGGCTCTCGGACGAGCGCGATCTCGCTGTCGGACCGTAGGTCGAGCGCCAGCTGCAGGTATGAGCTGGGGCAGACGAAGACGGGGCAGCCGCCGATGCCGCCGGTGGCGCCGCGGTGGACGTGGCCGGCGACGATCCGCTTGACCTGCGGGTTGGCGGCGATCAGCTCGCGCAGGGCGAGCCGGTCGGCCTCCGCCAGCCCGATCTCGTCGAGCACACCCATCCCGATGGGCAGCGGCGGGTGGTGCATGGCCAGCAGGGTGGGGGTGGCCCGGTCGCGCTCGAGCTCGGCCTCGAGCCAGGCCAGACGCTCCGAGCCGAGGGCGCCGGCGTCCTGGCCGGCCACGGTCGTGTCGCAGACGATCAGTCGCAGCGGGTCGAGCGCCTCGGAGTACTGGAGCGGCTCGCCGGGGGCGCCGGGAGCGCCGAGGTGGGCGCGCACACCGTCCGGATCGTCGTGGTTGCCGGCCAGCAGGTGGAGCGGAATCGTCAGCTCCGCCAGCAGCTCGGCGGCGCGCTCGTACTCGGCCGCCGCGGCGTGCTCGGTGACGTCCCCGGTCAGCAGCACCGCGTCGGGCAGCGGGTCGAGGTCGTTGACCGCCGCGACTGCGGCCGCCAGCGCCTCGGCCGAGCCGGCGTCGCCCGGGCCGATGGTGATGTGGGGGTCGGTGAGTTGGGCGAGGATCACGCGTCGTGCGCGGTGCGCCAGCCGAGGAGGCCGGCCAATCCAAGCAGACCCGCGACCCCCAGGGCGCTCAGGCTTGCGCCTTGCGCGCCTGCGAGAGCTGGCGCTCGAGCGCGGCCAGGCGCTCGTCCCACTGCCCGCCGACCTCCGCCATCCAGGCCATCGCCTCGGACATCGGCGCCGGCGTCGGCCGGTAGAGCACCTCGCGGCCGGCGCGGCGGGCCGCGACGAGGCCCGCCTCGGACAGCGTGGACAGGTGCTTCTGCACCGCCTGGCGCGTCACCGGCAGCTCCCGCGCGAGGTCCGTGGCGGTGGCCTCGCCGAGCTGGCCCAGCCGCGCGAGCAGGTCGCGGCGGGTGCCGTCGGAGAGCGCGCCGAAGACGGCGTCCGCCGCTCCCATCAGGCGGCCAGCAGCTCCGGCTGCTGAGGCCGCGGCGCGTCGAAGACGAACTCGGCTCCGTAGAGGTCGAGCAGCGCGAGCGGGCGCGACTCGACCACGCGCACATGGGTCTCGTCGCCGTCTTCCTCGAGGTCGAGCTCGACGCGCGTGGCGTCCTCGTCCGGCTTCGACCACCAGAACACGAGCCGGCTGGGCTCCTCGGCCTCCTCGACGAAGCCGGTGCGATCGCCCGCCCTGACCTCGCCGTCCGGCCGCAGCTCGATCGAGGCGTCCTCGCCCAGCCAGGTCGGCTCGGCGAGCGAGCGCCAGACGTCCTCGGCGGGGGCGGGGAGAGTGATCTCGCGGCTTAGCTCCATATTTGGGGACCTCCAAGTGCAACCCTACGGTTGCGCTATCGTGAGCAACCAGAGAGTTGCACATTACCGCAAGGAGAACACCATGCAGATCGGTCACGCCCGGAGCTCCCTCGTCCCGATGGTCCTCGAGCAGACCTCCCGCGGAGAGCGCTCGTTCGACATCTACTCGCGCCTGCTGAACGAGCGCATCGTCTTCATCGGCCAGCAGATCGACGACGACATCGCCAACCTGGTCGTCGCCCAGCTGATCCACCTGGAGTCGGACGACCCCGACAAGGACATCGCGGTCTACGTCAACTCCCCCGGCGGCTCCCTGCACGCCGGGCTGGCCATCTACGACGCCATGCAGTACGTGCGCCCCGACGTGAGCACGCTCTGCTACGGCATGGCGATGTCCGCCGCGTCGCTGATCCTCACCGGCGGGACCAAGGGCAAGCGCTTCTCGCTGCCGAACTCGCGCATCCTGATCCACCAGCCGCTGGGCGGCTTCCAGGGCCAATCGAGCGACATCGCGATCCACGCCAAGGAGATGCTCGAGCTGCGCGGGCTGCTGGACGACATCTACGCGCGCCACACCGGCCAGAGCCAGGAGCAGGTGCACGACGACATGGAGCGCGACCGCTTCTTCAGCGCCAGGCAGGCGGTCGACTACGGCCTGATCGACAAGATCATCAGCGAGCGCGAGCTGAACCGGCGCAAGTCGGGGTTCGCGGCGGCGTGAAGGGCTCCCGGCGTCGCCCGCGACCACGAGTCTGACGTTGAGCACCAAATAGGTGCCGAATGTCAGTCTCGTGGCGGCCGATGGCCTAGCGTGCGGGCATCGCGGCGCGACTTGCAACCGCCCTGCTGGCAGCCCTGAGCCTGGCGGCGGCCGGCTGCGACTCCAATGACGACGGCGACCCGAAGCCGCCGCCGCCGCGCCCGATCGCCACGCGCGACCTCGTCGCCCACCTGTCCGCCCTCCAGCGCATCGCGGACGAGAACGGGGGCGAGCGCAGCGCCGGCACGACGGGCTACGACGCCTCGGTCGCCTACGTGGCGCGCGTCCTGCGCCGCGCCGGCTGGCGCGTGCGCGTCCAACGGGTGCCGATGGCCGCCTGGCGGGAGCGCTCGCCGGCCAGCCTGTCCCTCAACGGCGTGGCGGTCGCGCGCGGCCAGATGCGCCTGCCGAGCTACTCCTCCGCCGGGCGGGCGGATGGGACGTTGCGCGCGGTCGACGACGGCTGCCAGGCCGCCGACTTCGACGGGGTCAGCCGCGGCGACGTGGCATTCACCGGCTTCGGCACCTGCTTCCTCTGGCGCAAGACCGTCAACGCGCGCCGCGCGGGCGCCAGCGCGCTGGTCGTCCAGTCCGCCGGCTCGCGCCACGGCGTGGCCAGCGCGACGCTGGCAGTCCCCCGGCTCGACCTGCCGGTGGTGCTGATGAGCAGGGAGGTCGCCGCCCGCGACGGCGACCACGTGCGGCTGTCGGTCGACGCGGCAACCGCCCGCGGCAGTACCCAGAACGTGATCGCCGAGCTAGGTCCGCGCAGCGGGCGCGTGGTCATGGCGGGCGCCCACCTCGACTCGGTGCCGGGCGGCCCCGGCATCAACGACAACGGGTCGGGGGTGGCCACGCTGCTGGAGGTGGCCGGGACGTTCGGGCCGCGCCCGCCCGGCCGCGTGCGGCTCGCCTTCTGGGGCGCCGAGGAGGCGGGCCTGATCGGCTCGCGCCGCTACGTGCGCGAGCTCTCGCCGGACGAGCGCCAGCAGATCGCGGCCTACCTCAACCTCGACATGGTCGGGTCGCCGAACGCCGTGCCGGCGGTCTACTCCGACGGCGACCAGCGCATCGGGCGCCTGCTGCGCCGGCTCCACCCGGGCCGGGAGCGCGGCGTGCTCGTGGGCAACCGGTCCGACAGCTCGGCGTTCGAGGGCCGCGACATCCCCATCAACGGGCTCTACTCGGGCGCCACCGAACCCGGGCCCGGCGGCAAGCCGCGCGACCCCTGCTACCACCTGCCCTGCGACACGCTCGCGAACGTCGACCGGGCCGTGCTGCTCGAGATGGCCCGCGCCGCGGCGCGGGCGCTCGCGCAGCTCGCGCGTCAGGCGAAGTAGAAGACCAGTCCCAGCACCGCGTACAGCGCCAGCAGCTGCACGCCCTCGAACCAGTTCGATTCGCCGTCCTGGGTGACCAGGTTGGCGATCAGCACCGCGAACAACAGCGCGCCCAGCTCGTAGCCGTTGAAGACGAGGGCCATCGGGTGATCGCCGACCACGAACGAGAGCAGGACGAGCACCGGCGCCACGAACAGCGCGATCTGCGCGCTCGAACCGATGGCGATGTTGACCGCGAGGTCCATCTTGTCCTTGGCCGCCACCAGCACGGCGACCCAGTGCTCGGCCGCGTTGCCGACGATCGCCACCACGAACACGCCGACGAAGAACTCCGAGAGCCCGATGTCGTCGGACGCCTCGCTGATCGAGCCGACCAGGATCTCGCTCATCAGGCCCACCGCCACGGCGGAGATGGCCAGATAGATCCCCGCCTGCCGGACCGACCAACGGTGGGTCTCGTCCTCCTCGTGCTCGTCGTAGGGGTTGAAGACGGCGCGGTGGGTCTTCAGGGAGAAGACCAGTCCCGCCACGTAGGAGACCAGCAGCACGATCGCCACGCCGAACGAGAGCTTCTCGAGGTCGGAGCCGAAGTCCACCTCGTCCACGCCGACGTCCGGCAGCCCGCCGCCGTGGATCAGCTGGAAGATCGCCGGGAACACCAGCGCGACGAGCGCCAGCATCAGCATCGCGGACTGCGCGTGGGCCGCTGTCCGGCTGAACGTCTGCTTCTCGCGCGGCAGCCCGCCGACCAGCATCGCCGCGCCCATGACCAGCAGGATGTTGCCGATGATCGAGCCGACGATCGACGCCTTGACGACCTCCTGAAGGCCCTCGAGCAGCGCGAAGAAAGCGATGATCAGCTCCGGAGCGTTGCCGAAGGTCACGTTCATCAGGCCGCCGATCCCGGGCCCGGTGCGGGCCGCGATCGCCTCCGTCGCCTCGCCCATCACCGCCGCGCAGGGGATCACGGCCAGCGCAGCCGCCCCGAAGATCACGACGGGCCCGGCGTGCGCGAGCTCGAGCGCGACCGCGACCGGGATGAAGACGCCTAGGTAGTGGACGGGGCGCATGGGCGCGCAAGCCTACGCGCCGCCGGCGGACGGCTACTCCTCGGCGGTGAAGCCGGCCTCCTCGGGGTCCGGCTCGACTTCGCCCGGGTCGTCGTCGGCCGGGGTGCTCGGCACGTCGCGGCCGTCGCCGCCGTGGTAGGTCGCCTGGAAGCCCTCGAGCAGCTCGTCGCGGCGCGACTCGTCCGTCGGCACCTCGTCCGAGATCAGCACCCAGTCGGCCCCCTCGAACTCCTCGAGGTTGAAGATCTCGCCGTCGATCGAGGGCGAGTCGTCGACCACCACCAGCACCTCGGTCTGGGGGTTCAGGTAGGTCCCGGGGCGTACCAGCAGGTCCTCGAGCTCGATGCGGCGGTCGTCGGCCATGACGGGTCTGAGCCTATACCGGAGACGAGGGCTAGTCACCCCCGAGCGATTGCAGCTGGCGCTCGATCTCGGCCTCCACGTCGAGCGGCTCCTTGCCCTGCCGCAGCCGCCGCTCGTTGCGCGCGACCACGAGCTGGCGGACCTCCTCGCGCAAGCCTGGGTCGGCGTCAGCCGAGGGGCGGGTGAGCGCGGCGAGCTCGGCGTCCACGTCCAGCCCGGGCTCGCCGCGTGCCTGCCGGCGTCGCGACTTGGCCTCGAGCATCTGGCGGATCTCCTCCTGCACCTCGGCCCCGCTCGCCTGTGCGGCCGGCTCGCGGGTCATGTCGAGACCGCCCTCGCGGCCCAGGCCGGAGTAGATCTGCCCCGTGCCCCGGTACGACACCGCCGCGACCACGACGGCGACCACCGCGACCACGATCAGCACGGTGACGAACTCCATCGGTCACAGTGTCCCGCAATGCCCTGTTCGTGTCCCCGGGGCCGCGATCGGGGGCGGAATCCATGCGGTTGCTCGTTACCTGCGGTACCCTGGTGGGTACCATTGACTGACGAATCAATCGGTTGGCCCAGAGAGGCCTTCCGGGCACCGAGGAGCAGCCGCCATGGTCGATTTCACCCTGACCGACGAGCAGAAGGACATCCGCGAGCTCGCCCACGACTTCGCCGAGAAGGAGATGCGGCCGAAGGCATGGGACTACGACCGCGACGGCACCTTCCCGCAGGACATCATCGAGAAGGCGTGGGAGGTCGGCCTGATGAACTCCCACGTCCCCGAGGAGTACGGCGGGCCCGGGCTCGACTACCTCTCCGGTTGTCTGATCGAGGAGGAGCTCGGCTGGGGCTGCTCCGGCATCGGCACGTCGCTGATGTGCAACGGTCTGGCCTCCGCCCCGGTGGCGATCGGCGGCTCCGAGGAGATCAAGAAGGAGTACCTGGGGATGCTCGCCGAGGCGCCCAAGCTGGCCTCCTTCTGCCTCACCGAGCCCGACGCCGGCTCCGACGTCTCCGGCATGCGCACCACCGCCGTGAAGAAGGGCGACAAGTACGTCATCAACGGCACCAAGTGCTTCATCACCAACGGCTCCTACGCCGACTGGTACACGGTCTACGCGAAGACCGACAAGGACGCGGGTCACCGCGGCATCTCGGCGTTCGTCGTCCCGCGCGACGCCGGCGTCGTCGTGGACAAGAAGGAGGACAAGCTCGGTCAGCGCGCCTCCGACACCGCGATGGTCTCCTTCAACGACGTCGAGATCCCCGCCGCCAACCTGCTCGGCGAGGAGAACAAGGGCTTCAAGCTCGCGATGATGACGCTCGACCGCACGCGGCCCGGCGTGTCGGCGATGGCCGTCGGCATCGCCCAGGCGGCGTTCGAGTACGCCCGCGACTACTCCAAGGAGCGTGTGCAGTTCGGCGTGCCGATCGCGATGCACCAGGCGATCCAGTTCATGATCGCCGACATGGCGACCAAGATCGAGGCCGCCCGCTTGCTGACCTGGAAGTCGGGCGCCCTGCTCGACGCCGGAGAGCGCAACACGCTGGCCTCGTCGCACGCCAAGCGCTTCGCCGCGGACTCCGCGATGGAGATCACCGTCGACGCCGTGCAGGTCTACGGCGGCTACGGCTTCATCAAGGAGTACCCGGTCGAGAAGCTGATGCGCGACGCGAAGATCATGCAGCTCTACGAGGGCACGTCGCAGATCCAGCGGCTGGTCATCGCGCGCGAGGTGCTGATGCCGCGCCGCGTGGAAGAGCCGGCAGCGGCTACCGCTTAGGGCTCCGCCCTTGGGGGTACATGCGTATGCGTGAGGGTCGTCCAGTGCTTGGCGATCGCGGTCGCGACCCTGCTCGCTTCGAGCGGCGTGGCGGCGGCTGCGCCGCGCCTGATCTTCGGCAGTGATCGAGACGGACTCGGCTCGGGCATCTTCAGCGTCGCCCTGGACGGCACTGCGCCGGTGCGCCTGAGCAAGGGCTTCGACCAGAACGACCGAACGCCGGCCGTCGGCCCCGACGGCTCGCAGATCGCGTTCACGCGCGGGGACAAGGTCTTGGTCATGGGCTCGGATGGCTCGAACCCACGTAAGATCCTCGACCACCACGCAGACCGCGTCAGCTGGTCGCGCGACGGCCGCCGGTTGGTCTTCCACGCCCTGGTTCCCGGCGTCGGCGGCACCGCGATCTTCACGAGCAACCCCGACGGCACCGGCTTGCGTCAGGTGTCGAGCAGGCCGGAGGGCGCGTCGTCCTGGAGCCCGTCGTTCTCGCCCGACGGCTCGCGCATCGTGTTCGAGCGCTACGGCTACCTCTGGATCGTCGCCGCCGACGGCACCGGGGAGCACGTGCTCTCGACCGCCTTCGACGCCCACGTCCCCGCCTGGTCGCCCGACGGGAGCCGGATCGCGTTCCAATCATCCGGGCCGACCGGCACCGTCATCGGCGAGGGGCTGGACCTCTACTCGGTGCGCCCGGACGGCACCGACCTGCGTCGGCTGACGTCCGGGCGGGGCAACGACACGGGGGCGGCCTGGTCGCCCGACGGCCGCCGCATCGCCTTCAGCTCGGATCGCAACTTCAACTGGGAGCTCTATGTGGTCAATGCCGACGGCACGGGCCTGATGCGCATCACCAACGACGGAGGGAGCCACGGTCCGAACGACGGCGGTCCGGCCTGGGATCCCAGCTCGGGCAGCGGCTGGGTCGCCCCACCTCCGACGCCGGCCCCGATCCGGCCGCGCTCGCTTGCTGTGCGGTGTCGCGCCGGCCGGCAGGCTGTGCGGGTGCGCGTCCGGAGCGCGAGAGGCGGGAAGGTCGTGGTGCGCGGGGTGGTCGGGCGGGTGCGGCTGAGGGCCGTTCGCTTCAGACTTGCCGCGGCCGCCGAGCGCGTCGTCCGCCTGCGGCCCCAGCGGTCCGTGCGCCGCCTGCGCGGGGTGGCGCGCGTTCGGGTCACCGTGGGCGGGGCCGACCGGAGGTTGCGCTGCGCTGTGACAGCATTGCGCTGAGTGGCCAAGTCGAGACGGGACCGCAGCCGCGAGGCTGCGCGCGAGGCTATTGCCCAGGCCGGCGGGCTCGACTCCCCTGCGCCGGCTCGCGGGTCGCGCCCCCAGGACCCGTTCACCGGCGAGCTGCGCCGGCGCGAGGTGCTGCCGCTGCTGGTGCTGCACCTGATCGCGCAGGGGCCGAGCTACGGCAACCAGCTGATGGAGCGGATCGCCGGCATGACCGCCGGCGTCCTGTCGGTCAACCCGAACACGATGTACCCGCTGCTGCGCCAGCTCGAGTCGCGCGGGCTGATCGCGGGCGAGTGGGAGCACCCGGAGCGGCGTACGCGGCGCTACTACTCGCTCACTGACGAGGGCCACGCCGAGTACGGCCGGCTGGTGGAGGAGGTCCGGCCCTTCCTCGACTCGGTCAAGACCTCGATCGACGAGATCGTGCGCGAGGTCTACGGCCGGTGAGGACGGCGAGCGCCGAGGCGGAGGTGCGGCTGGCGCCCGAGGCCGCGCTGCGACTGTGGACGGATCTGTCGCGCTGGGCGACGTTCGTGGAGGGCTTCGCCCGGACGATCGAGGTCGACCCCGGGTGGCCGGGCGAGGGCAGCCGGGTGATCTGGGAGTCGATCCCGTCGGGTCGCGGGCGGGTGACCGAGAAGGTGCTCGAAAGCACCCCCGGCCTGTTCGCGACGATGGTGTTCGAGGACCGCCTGTCCGGCAGGCAGTCGCTGCGGGCGATCGAGAGCGAGGGCGGCGCCCGCGTGGAGCTGACGCTGGAGTACACGCTGACGAGCTACGGGCCGCTCGGCCCGCTCGCCGACGTGATCTTCATCCGCCGCGCGCTGCGCGACTCGCTCAAGCGCACGGTCCAGCGCTTCGAGGTCGAGGCCGAGGAGGAGGCCGGGCTGCGCTAGACCGGCCTCAGCCGGTCGCCCTCCACCAGCAGCACCTGGATCCGGTTGCGGCCCGTCTCGAAGGCCCGCTCCGGCGCGATCACCGAGTACTGCTCCTCGTCGGTCCCCTCGAGCGTGAACGTCAACCCCGTCGCGACCACGCGGCCGTTCACCGCCACCGCCACGGTCCGCCCGCCGCCGCGCGACCCGTCCGGCATCGTGCCGGCCACGTGAGCGGGCACGAATCCGCTGCCTGGGTCGACCACCACGGTGCGCCCGCCGCGCGGCGCGGCGCGGCCGATCAGGTCGGGCCGCGGTCCGAACGCGTAGATGCCGCCGCCGAACAATCGGATCTTGCGGGCCAGCGCCGCTCGCTTGGCGCGCTCGTATCCCGGGGTGTCGACGAGGTAGGTGTGCTTGAACTTCTTGGCGATGATCTCGCGGCGCCGTGGCTTGGCCGGCGCCAGCGCCGCGCGGCCGTCGACCTTCCAGGGGATGTCCACGCCGAGGGTGTCCGCGATCGTGGGCAGCACATCGACCGTCTGCAGCGGTTGGTCGCTGATCTGCCCGCGCTGCTGCCCCGGCGCTTTCAGGAAGAACGGCACCGGCGCGATGTCCTGGACGTTCTCGGCCCGCACCAGCCGCCGGTCGTGGCCGAGCCGGAAGCTCATCCCGTGGTCGGCCACCACGCCGACCACGGCGCGGTTGTAGATGCCGACCTGGTGCAGGCGGTCGAGCAGCTTGCCGAGCAGCCGGTCGGTGGCCTGGAGCTGGAGCAGGTGGCGCTGGTAGGCCTGCTCGACCACGAACGGGATGCCGTAGCCGGGTCGCCCTTCCAGGCCGGTGAGCGCCTCCTTCGGCGAGCGCCGGTAGAAGCGCCCCGAGGGCAGGTACTGGAACGGCACGTGCGGCAGCAGGATGTGGATCAGGTGCAGGCGCGGCGTGCGTCCGCCCTCGATCCCGTCGACGAACTCCTCGAAGCGCCCTGGGCGGCCCTGGGCGAGGTTCTGATGGATGCGCACGAAGCGCTCCCGCTTGGTCTCGCGCCTGACCAGGCGCGTGTCGGCCACCGCCGAGCCGGTGTCGAGCCCACCGTTGAAGTCGCCCCAGGTCTGGGTCACCGAGGGCAGTTCGCGCTCCAGGTCGTCGGGCAGCAGCTCGTGCGCGTAGACCAGGCTGAGGTCGTCCCACAGCGAGCGCATGCGTCCGCTGAAGCCCGGCCGGTCCGTGTCCGTGCACAGGCTCGGCGCGCATAGCGCGGTCGCGTCCTCGCTCACGTGCAGCTCGTAGCGCTCCCCGAACAGGCTGAAGATGTTCTCGGGGTGGTCCGCCGCAACCGGGAGCCGGTCCTGGCGCGGCAGCCGCCCGTCGAGGATCGCGGGCACGGCATAGGGCGTGTCCTGGTCGACCGAGGCGGTGTCGCGGTACCAGGTGGCGTCGCCGGCGAGCCGGGCGAAGTTCGGGTAGCGCCGCTTGTCGATGCGCCCGTCGGCGCCCATCAGCGAGTGCACCGGGAACTCGTCGAAGATCACCAGCACGACCGGGGCCGAGGCGCGTACGTGCGCGGCTTGGACGTCGGCCGAGGCCGGGAAGACGAGGTCGGAGACGTCTGAGACGACCAGGAACAGCACGACGAAGACGATCGGCGCTGGGGAGAGCACGGTCAGGAACGTGCGCATGGCCGGCAGCCGCAAGTAGGCGAGCGCCGCCGCCGCTCCGAGCCCGAGCGCGACGGCCAGCGCGGGCACCGTCCCGGCCAGCGAGATCGCCTGCAGCGCGATCGCGCCGACCAGCGCCGCCACGCACACGAGGTGCACCGCCAGGGCGAGCGCCTCGCCGATCAGGCCGGCGAGCCACTCCAGCGCCAGCACCGCCAGCGGGACGGCGAACGTGACCGCCAGGGCGAAGGCGACGATGTCGCTCGGCGGAGAGCCGCGGGTGGCGAAGAACTCGGGGTTGCGCCCGAGCAGGTCGAACAGCGGCTGCGCGACGGCGAGCGCCCAGAGCACGGCCACATGCAGGCCTCGCTCGAGTAGCGCTCGCCGGCTCATGGGCGGGACGCTAGCGTTAGCCTCCGCGCGATGTTCGTCTTCAAAGCCGCCGTCGTCGGGGCCGGAACCATGGGCGGGGAGATCGCCCAGGTGATCGCTTCCGTCGGCATCCCCGTCGTCCTCAAGGATGTCGAGCAGGAGTTCGTCGACACCGGCCTGACCAAGGCTCGCGACGTGACCCAGGGCCAGCTCGCCGGCCTGGTCGCGAAGCAGAAGATCACCACCGAGGACGCCGATCGCCAGCTCGAGGAGATCGTCGGGCGCATCCACGGCACGCTCGAATACGACGGGTTCGGCGACGTGGACTTCGTCGTCGAGGCCGTGCCCGAGCGGATGGAGATCAAGCAGGCCGTGTTCGCGGAGCTGGACGCTGTCACGCCGGGCCACGCGATCCTGGCTTCGAACACCTCATCGCTTTCGGTCACCGAGATGGGCGAGGCCACGATCCGGCCGGACAAGGTCTGCGGCTTCCACTTCTTCTATCCCGCGTCGATGATGCGGGTGATCGAGGTGATCGAGGGCGAGGAGTCCTCCGAGGAGACGATCCAGACGGCTGCCAACTTCGCCCAGCAGCTGCGCAAGACGGCGCTCCGCTGCGGCGAGGTGCCCGGGTTCGTGGTCAACCGCATCCTCACCTCGGCCATGTCCGAGGTGTGGCGGGTGACCGACGAGGAGGGGCTCGAGGTCGAGCAGGTCGACAAGGTCCTCAAGGACTCCGGCACCGTCCCGATGGGGCCGTTCTTCCTGACCGACCTGCTCGGACTGGACACGGTCCTGCACGTGGCCGAGCACCTGGAGGAGTCGTACGGCGACCGCTTCTTCGTCTCGCCGAAGATGAAGGAGCTGGTGGAGGCCGGAAACCTGGGCCAGAAGACTGGAAAGGGCTTCTATGAGCACGGCTAGCGCCAGCGCGGCGGGGACGCTCGTCGAGCGCATGGGTCTCAAGACGCTGGTGGAGGCCTGCCTCATGCTGGAGGAGGGCGTCGCCTCGGCCAAGGACATCGAGGTCGGGATGATGATGGGCGCGGGCATCCTGCCGGGCCCGTTCAGCCGGGCCGACGAGGCGGGGCTCGACACGATCCTCGAGCAGCTCGAGCGCGCCGAGCGCGAGTGGGGGCCCGCCTTCGAGCCGCCCACGGTGCTGCGCCGGCTCGTGGCTCAGGGCCGGCTCGGCAAGCAGAGCGGCCAGGGCTTCTTCCCCTACCCGCAGCCCGACGCCGGCGACCAGCGCGAGACCGTCCTGGTGGAGACGCGCGGCGACGTCGCGATCGCCTGGCTCAACCGGCCACCGGCGAATCCCCTGTCGCCCCAGGCCGTGCGCGACCTGATCTCCGTGTGGGACGAGGTCGGCGGCAAGGTGCGGGCGCTCGTGATTGCCTCGTCGAACATCTTCACCTTCTGCGCCGGCGCCGACATCAAGGA
>Ga0209574_10000182_pt1 | contig 17550 bp, 16 predicted proteins | sample AgamicMgMarz_FD_187168 | JGI IMG/M metagenome (GOLD analysis project Ga0209574, IMG submission 187168) | Agave microbial communities from Guanajuato, Mexico - Mg.Ma.rz (SPAdes) (version 2) | ecosystem: Host-associated > Plants > Phyllosphere > Phylloplane/Leaf | place: Guanajuato, Mexico... | reverse complement strand
CGCATTGCCTTTGAAACCGATCAGATTTCCGACGACGAGATGATCGACCAAACCTTGCAGCCCGCCGAAAATATTCGTCAGCATCGTCGGCGCGGCAATTTTCCAAACCGCCCGCGAGAGCGAACCTTCGATGATCGAACGGTCATATTTTGATTTGGACGCGGGAGTTTGATTTATCTCGGATTCATCAATTTGTTCTGAACTTTCGGCTAAAGACATAAAAAAGTAAAAGCGCGTTTTCGGGTTGAAAAGCAATTATATTTGATAATTTGCGAAATGTCTTTCAGCTGTTTTTTTATCTTGAGCGCCGATCAGATTGTTTCGCGTTCGATTGCCTGCGCCGCGATTTTTCCGAGCGAACCCACGAAATGATTAAAGGTCGCGAAGCGTTTGTCCCCGGTAAAGCCTTTTTTGTAGCGAAAATAGATTTGCTGGGCGATTGCGGCGAGCTTGAAAGTTCCGAAAACGCAATAAAAAAGGATGTCGGAAACTTTTTTGCCGGATTTTTCTTCGTACATCTCGACGAGCTCGCGGCGCGTGATGTTTTCCATCAAAACCCGCGGATTAAACGGCATCGAGAGCATCGCTTCGCCGTTTTCTTTTGACATCCAATACGCAAGACTTGAGCCTAAATCCATCAGAGGCTCGCCGATGGTCGTCATTTCCCAATCGAGAACGGCGACGATTTCCGTTAAATTTTCGGGATTGAGCATCACGTTGTCGAATTTATAATCGTTGTGAATCAAAGCCGCGCCGTTCGACGCGGGAATGTTTTGATCGAGCCATTCGATTGCCGCTTCAAGCTCAAAATGTTCGTCGGTTTTCGCGTTAAAATACCGTTTTGTCCAGCCTTCGACTTGCCGGACGGCGTAGCCTTCGGGTTTTCCTAAATTTTCCAAACCGATCCGTTTATAATCGAGGGCGTGCAGATTGGCGAGGTTTTCGATAAAAGATTCGCAAACTTTTCTCTGCAGCTCGGGCGAATCTTCCAACTGCGCGGGCGATTTGCCGCGAATTATCAAACCGTTGCGGCGTTCCATGAGATAAAATTCCGCGCCCGTTACTGATTCGTCGTCACAGTAAATCAGCGGCTTCGGCGCCGGTTTGTAAACTTCGGAAAGCTTCGATAAAACGTTGAATTCGCGCGACATATCGTGCGCCGATTTGACTTGATTGCCGAAGGGCGGGCGGCGCAAAACATATTCATCCGCGCCGATCCGCACGCAGTAAGTCAGATTCGAACTGCCGCCGGGAAACTGCGAAATCGAGATTTCGCCGGTCTTGACACCCAGTTTTTCACGCAGGAACGATTGCAAGCTTTCGGCATCGAGTTCCTCACCTTGTCGTATCGGTTTTGTATCGGACATAAAATTGCATTTATCGAACGTCTTGATAAATGCAATTTTATGTTTTGTTACCGGTTATGACAAATCCGTCGGGTTTGGGCGTATTTAATAGCATTTTTCTAAAATAAAAATAGTGGGAGCGGTTAATTTACGAGCCTCAGCGGCTGCGAATGATTTCGACCCTGACGACGAATTTTCCGTTATTATCCGCGGGCGAATCGTCGTTGCAGGTCAGATAGAGCCGTCCGTTTTGTGTCGCGAGCATCTCACTGCCCGTATAAGCCCATTTTTGCGAACCGATTTTTGCCGCCAGACCATAGCGTCGCGGACTGCTTACGGGATAACCGCCGACTCTGGCAAATCGCGTTGTCCCGAGCGCATCATCTGTTCCCCAGGCGCCCGATACATCGACCGTACCGGTTGAAGATAAAACGATGCGGTCGCCTCGGCGAACGGTAATTCCGGTGTCGATCCAGCGGTTGCCGGTGTTGCCGGGAACAATGATCGTCTCGGCGTCGCCGGTTGGGTCTTCATCAAAATTGAGACCTTCGAAAGTGATTCGATACGGCAACGCTCGTTCGGGCGCGCTGAAATTCAAAAACATCAGAAAACGTTCATCGGTGAGAATGCGAAATGATGTTGTCAAAGTCGGTTCGGCAGAAAAAGACAGATACGTTTCGCCGGCGCAGCACTCCGTTTGTCCGCCGCTGACGCCCGCTTTTCCGCGAAAATCCAGCGAAAATCCTTGACTTCCGTCGTCCGCGACCGTCAGCTCGGCGCGGACTCTAACGGTCGTGCCGCGTTTCGACTTTAACGAATAAACATACGTTCCGCTGCCGCTTGCCGAGCCGCTCAGAACGCTGCTCGTCACCGGTGTCGGATTATTTTCGTCGGTTGATTGTCCGAAAGCCGTGGTTCCGAAGATAAATACTAGCGTCAAAATTCCCAAAATTTGTTTTCTCATATCCTTTCTCCTAAAAGTTTTGTCCTCGTTCTCTCAAATCTTTTATTGAGTGAACCAAGTATGCTCTCCCGACAGGAAAAAAGCTTTGTATTTGCATTAGAAAAATGTTAGATTTTTGTTAGAAAACCTTTTGAATAAAAAGACTTATGAATTTGGCGAGTTTCGGCTTGACCTTGACGGGAAACGACTTCTGCGCCTCGGTCAGCGAGTATCTCTGCAGCCGAAAGTTTTCGATATGCTCGTGTTTTTCGTCGAAAAACACGGCGAGCTCGTCAGCCGCGTCGATTTGATGAACACGGTTTGGAAGGATACTTTTGTCGAGGAATCGAACCTCAGATTTTGTATTCACGCGCTTCGCAAAGCGCTCGGCAAAAATGCGGACGGCAAGGATTTTGTCGAAACCATTCCCAAACGCGGCTATCGTTTTACAGCTGAGGTCAGCGAAACGTCACCGGAAAGCATTCCCGAAAAAACAGGCGCAAACAATATTTCAGGCAAAACAACGCCGCCGGAAGTTGTTGAAAAATCTCGATTCGTAAAGCGCAGACGGCTTATCGGTATTTCTATTTTTTCGATAATTTGCCTTATTGTTTTGGCGGTCGCGTGGCAGAGAGGCAGTTTTCAATCGCCAAAAAAAATACCAGAAAACAATACTTTAGCAGTGCTGCCGTTTTCGCCGATCAACGAAAATGAAGGTAATTTGCAGACGGGATTGGCAGACGCGCTGATTACGAATTTGAGTAAAGTCAAGGACTTGAAAGTTTTGCCGCTCGCGTCCGTCCAAAAATACACGGGACAAAGTTTCGACACTTTGGCGGTCGGACGCGAGCTTCAAGCTGAGCGAATTTTGGAAGGCAGTTACCGTTTTGACGGCGAAAATGTGCGCGTGACGGTTAATCTTTTGCGCGTTTCAGACGGCACTGCGCTTTGGACGGAAACTTTTACGGCGCAACGAAAAAGCAATCTGGAACTCGAACAGGCGATTGCGCTGCGCGCTTCACGGTTATTTTCGCTGAAATTCGCGCAAACCGACGATGAAGCGTTTCTTGCCGACAAAAATCTCAACCCCGAAGCCGTCCGGAATTATCTTGCCGGGCGCAAAATCCGGCAATCGCGCGAGCTCGGACGGCACGAAGAAATGATCAAACACTTCGAGAAGGCGATCGAGCTCGCACCCGATTGGTCGCACGCCTTTTCGGGTTTGGCGGAAGCCTTGCTGAATGACGATTCTTACTTGACCGGTTGGGAAAAAATTGAAAAATCGACGCGCAAGGCAATCGAACTCGACGCGGCGAACGCCAATGCGCACGCGGCGCAGGCGCAAATTTATTTTTTCAAATACTGAGATTGGGAAAATGCCGAAAAATCCTTTAAAAAAGCGCTCGAATTAAATCCGAATTATGCCAGCGCGCACAATCTGTACGGCGTTTTCTTAGGCATTCAGCGCCGCTTTGTCGAAGCTGAAACAGAGCTCAAAAAATCCATCGAAGCCGAACCGTTTTCGCCTTTTTATCACACCTCGTTGTGCGAGCTGTATTATTTCGACCATCGTTTCGACGAAGCTTTGACCCAATGCTATTACGCGCAGAATCTGGAGCCTGATTTTTGGCGCACGCGCAAAAATCTATTTCAGATCTATGTGCAGAAAAAAATGTATGCCGAGATGTCCGAAATGGTTTTAGGGAAATTATCGGAAGCCCAAAAAGCCGAGCATCCATTAACTAAAGCCTTAGCCGCAAATGATTTGCGCCCGTTCTGGCAAAATCTGATTAACGAGAGTCTGAACTCAAAAAACAGCGCGCGAAATTCATTTCCGCTGGCTAATTTTTATTTGCAGATCGGCGAGAAAGGAAAGGCTTTAAAATATCTCGAAACGGCTTTCGGACAGCACGACGATTATTTTCCGACCGTCAACGCCGATCCGGCATTTGATTCGATCAGAAAAGAACCGCAGTTTGCTGCATTAATGTCTAAAATCGGTTTGCGCAAGTAGTTTCGCAAAACTGAATTTTAACCCTCAGCTAATCTCCCGTTCGGCTTTGAACGATTTTTTCAGCGGCTAAAATAATCAAAAAGCCTGTCAAATAAGCCGCAAAATCGAGCCACTCGAAAGTTCTTCCCAAAATCACCGAAATTACACGATTGTTTTCCAGTTGGAGCAACCGGACGTAATCGAAATACTGCAAAATTTCGATGGCGAAGGCAAAAAGCAAAACTCCGAAAGCCAATTTCCAGTAAGAAACATTCAGAAAAGTTCTGAAAAAACAGTAAATCAGAATGACCACCAGAACATCGCCGACAAAGGGGCGAATCAAAGTGTCTTTGATAAATAAAGCGATGCAAACTTCGAGCGCGAAAATCAACGTTGTGAGCAGAAGATATTTTTTGTTGAAATGGAAAGACATGGAAACTCTATGGTAATCTGTGGTTTTATTTTCAAAATTATGAACTTCGATTATTCAACGAAAACCCGCGAACTGCAAAACCGTCTGCAATCGTTTATGGAAGCGCATATTTATCCGAACGAAAAGGCTTACACGGCAGAAATAAATTCGGGCGACCGCTGGAAACCGCTTCGCTTGATCGAAGATTTGAAGGAAAAAGCGAAAGCCGAAGGACTTTGGAATCTGTTTTTGCCGGAAGTTTCGGGTCTGACGAATCTCGAATACGCGCCGCTTGCCGAAATTATGGGCAAGGTTTTCTGGTCGTCGGAAGTTTTTAATTGTTCCGCGCCCGATACGGGAAATATGGAAGTTCTCGAACGTTACGGGAGCGCGGAGCAAAAAGAAACGTGGCTCAACCCGCTGCTCGACGGCGAGATTCGTTCGTGTTTTTCGATGACCGAACCGGAAGTCGCTTCATCCGACGCGACGAATATTTGCGCTTCGATCGTGCGCGACGGAGACTTTTATGTTTTGAACGGTCGCAAATGGTGGTCGACCGGCGCGGGCGATGCGCGCTGCAAGCTCTCGATTTTTATGGGCAAAACCGACGAATCCGCGCCGAAACATTTGCAGCAATCCATGATTCTCGTGCCGATGGACACGGAAGGCGTCAAGGTCGAAAGAAACTTGTTTGTTTTCGGCTACGACGACGCGCCGAACGGACATTCGGAAATCAGTTTTACAAACGTTCGCGTTCCCGCGTCGAATCTTATCCTGGGCGAGGGGCGCGGTTTTGAAATCGCGCAGGGTCGGCTCGGTCCCGGTCGCGTTCATCATTGTATGCGCCTGATCGGCGTTGCCGAACGCGCGCTCGATCTGATGAAAGAACGCGCCAAATCGCGCGTCGCGTTTGGCAAACCGCTCTCCGAACAAGGCGTGATTCGCCAATGGATCGCCGAGGCACGTCTGGCGATCGAACAAGCCAGACTTCTGGTTTTGAAAACCGCCTGGATGATGGACGAAGTCGGCAACAAAGCGGCGCGGCGCGAAATTGCGATGATCAAGGCAATCGTGCCGCCTTGTGTCTTGAAAATCATTGACCGCGCCATCCAGGCGCATGGCGGCGCGGGCGTTTGCGAAGATACGCCGCTCGCGAATTTCTGGATCGTCGCCCGAATGCTGCGGATAGCCGACGGTCCCGACGAGGTTCACCTTGAATCAATCGCCAAAATGGAATTAAAATAGAGAAAAATGAATATCCGAACCGTAAACCTAAACGACGCGGCGCAGATTGCCGAAATTTACAATTACTACATCAAAAATACGCACCAGACTTTTGAAACCGAAGCCTTGAGCGCGGACGAAATGAAAGAGCGGATTGCGGAAATCAGCGCCGATTATCCGTATCTCGTTGCCGAAGAAGGCGGCGAGATCTACGGTTATGCTTTCGCGGCGCAATTTAAAATGCGGCAGGCTTACGAATTTTCGGCGGAAGTTTCGATCTACGTCAAAGCCGACGCCAAGCAAAAGGGAATCGGCTCGAAAATTTACGAAAAATTATTTGACGAACTAAAAGAAACCGACATTCACGCGCTCATCGCCGGAATTTCTCTGCCGAACGACGGAAGCGTCAGATTTCACGAGAAGCTCGGATTTTCAAAAGTCGCGCATTTCCGCGAAGTCGGCTACAAGCTCGGGCGCTGGGTTGATGTCGGCTACTGGGAATTGATCAATACTTTCTAAAACGATAAAAATTTTAGTTAATACACGAAACGATTCGGAATAAGTGATAGATGAAAGGTGAGAAGTAAGCACATAATCTCTTTCACCTGTTACTTTTCACCTATCACTTATTCCGAATTTTTCGTCTTATCTGAAAATGATCTGATTATTAAAATCTGCCAAAATTCTACTTAAAACTTCTTTCTAAAACAGTCTAAAACTTTAGACAAAATCCATTAAAACTATCCCGCTAACCATCTGTTTCCATAATGATTTAGAAACTTTAAACTTTTCTGTCACAAATCTCGTTTCAGAGGTGTTCCCGTTTTAGAAAGCAATACGTTGCCAACTCTTAATAATTTATTTTGTGCAAAGCCGGTTTGCGGCTCAAAAGCGCTTTCCTTTTCTGCCTGAAACCGTTCTTTGAATTCATACAAACGATTATTCGTTTGCAGTTAGGGAGAATAATCATGCAAAAAATATTCATAATTTTCGCAGTAATAATTTTGTCATCAACCGTTCAAGCGCAGATGAAAATGCGGAATTTGCAGACAATTACCGATGAACCGGCAGATCCTACGCAGCTGCAGATAAAACCCGATTCGACAAAAACGCCAGGTTTTGTCCAGTTGAATACCCTCGGAGTTCAGAAATTTCTCGTTGAAAATGACTACAACCAGGCGATTTCTTTTTTTTCAAAAGCGATCGAAGCGGCGCCCGACTGTTCCGGATGTAAATACAATCTCGGCAGGTCGTTTTTACAGATCGGAAAGTACGACGATGCGGTCAAAACTTTCAACGAATTGATCGCCGTCGATCCGAATAACTTCAACGCTTATGCCAGTCTGGGTGAAACGTATTATAAAAAAGAACTTTATGAGGAAAGCCTGCCGTTTTTTCAAAAAGCATTGAAGCTGAATCCGAAAGATGCGATCACGCTTTGTAATTACGCGGTTTCTTTGACGATTTTGGAAAAACATGCGGAGGCTTTGGAAAATCTCGATAAAGCCGTCAAATTACAACCCGATTTTACCGAAGCCTACAGTAATCGCGGTTATACGCTTTTTCTGCTCGGTCGCCACAAAGACGCTCTCGAAAGTTTGAAAAAAGCGGAAAAACTCAATCCGGCGGTTGCACAGGTTCATAATAATCTCGGAGTTGTGCTTGACCGGCTCGGGAAGAAAAAAGAAGCAAAAGCGTATTACGAGAGAGCTGTGCAGTTAAAACCTGATTACGCCGAGGCACTCTGCAATCTGGCGATAATTCATTTGGCAGAAGGAAACCGCGAAGCGGCTTACCAGCAGCTTAAAACACTTGAAAAAGTTGATTTCAAATTAGCTGACCAACTGCGCGGCGTGATTTGGGGCAAATACGTCGTTGATGCTTCGCAGGTAAAACCAAAAGATTAGCTTGCGAAGAAATTTACCTGGTTTGTCCGGCGGGGAAGTTTTGAAAATCTCTGCCGGATAAATCGGGGTTTGTGTTTTGTCCGAAAAACCTTTGTTGCTAAAATTGTCCGCTGGAGGACAATGAATAAACCGAAAATTCACTTCGCACACGCCAACGGTTTTCCCGCCAAAACTTACAATAAACTTTTTTCTTTTCTCGCCGACGATTTTGAAATCGGCTTTTTGGAACGCCACGGGCATAACCCGAAATTCCCCGTTTCGGACAACTGGAAATTTCTCAAAGACGAGCTGCGCGAGGAAATCAAAACGCGTTACGCGGAAAAAATAATCGGTGTCGGGCACTCGCTTGGCGGCGTTTTGCATTTTCTCGTCGCGGTCGAAAATCCCGAACTTTACAAACAAATAATTTTGCTCGATGCGCCCGTCATCAGCCGTCTGAGCAGTCACGGTTTGCGGATTCTGAAACTGACGCGCCTGATCGACCGTTATTCGCCGTCGCAAATGACCAGGAGCCGCCGGAATTTTTGGACTTCCCGGCAAGAAGCGTTTGAACATTTTAAGAAAAAGCCGAAATTCGAGGCGTTTGACGAAGACGTTTTGCGCGATTATATCGAACACGGCACGACCCGCACCGAAAAGGGCTTCGAGCTTTTTTTCGCGCCGGAAATCGAAGCGAAAATTTACCGCACGATTCCGCATCATCTTCCCGCATTTCGCGGAAAACTGAAAATTCCGACCGCTTACGTCGGCGGAACACATTCTAAAGAAGGCGAGCTGGCGCGGCTTTCTTTTATGAAAAAACACTTTCCGATCGATTTTTATCAAATCGAAGGCTCGCACCTCTTTCCTTTTGAAAAACCATTTGAAACTGCGGAAACGTTGAAAATACTCGCTAAGTGCTGATATAGATAGAGTTAACCTTTTTTACGCAAGTCTTCATGCAATCATTTTGACCGATAGGTAAATCAATTTGAAAAAAAATGTGTCAAAATGTGTTAAACAATGTAAATAGTTGTTGACAAAATTTTGTAACTCTAGTAGCTTTTAATTTGTAACGAGACGAAGCACTCGTTTCCCATCGCCACCTAAAAGCAAAATACATCGCGGCAACGGTTTCGGATTAACGAAAATTAGTTTGCACATATCAAGGATGAATAAACGAAACAGGTATCTCGGCTCTGCAATCAGTTCAGACCTATCAAAATCAGCCCGTCTTTGCTGTCAATCCTGAAAGGTGGTAAAAATCTGCTAAAAAACGCCGAAGAACCTGAATCGTTTGGGTAATCAACAAAAAAAATCATAGAAGTCGAGATTGGCGCGTAAAGCGTGTAAGGAGTAGAAAACAAAAATGCTATTCGGTAAAAAGAAAGGTGTTGCCGGCTTAGATGTCGGCTCAAGTTCGGTCAAAGTGGTTGAACTCGAAGGAAAATTAAACAATTTGAGTCTGGTCGGATTAGGCTACGAAAATTTGCCGGACGATACGATCGTTGACGGTCAGATCATGGAAATGAACGCCATTTCCGAAGTGATTCAAAATGTTTGCAGAGACCATCAGATTAGTGCCAATCAAGTCGTCACGGGCGTCTCGGGACATTCGGTGATTGTCAAAAATATCGTTTTGCCGCCGATGAGCCGCGACGAATTGGAAGAATCGATCGACTGGCATGCCGAAGAACATATTCCTTATGATTTGTCGGATGTCAGCCTTGACTATCACGTCACGAATCAAAGCAACGAAGCGACGAATGTTTTAATCGCGGCTTGCAAACGCGAAAGAATCGACAGCTTGAAACAAGCCGTCCAAATGGCGGGAAAAACGCCGGTCATTATTGATATTGATACTTTCGCTTTGCAGAATTGCTACGAAATCAATTATCAGCCGGATTCTTCACAGGCAGTTGCTTTGCTCAATATCGGCGCTTCGACGATGAACGTCAATATCGTGCAGGGCGTAAATTCGGTTTTCACCCGCGACATCACGGTCGGCGGAAGCCAGTTTACCGACATTCTGCAAAGAAATTTAGGCTTGAGCTTCCAGCAGGCGGAAGCCGTCAAACGCGGTGTGCCCGAAGCGGCACAGGGAATGGATGAAAAAGCCATCGAGCCGCTGATGAACAATGTGACCGAAATGGTCGCGATGGAAATTCAAAAAACATTCGATTTTTACCGCGCGACGACCGAAGACACGGGCGTTCAGGTGCAAAAGATTTTGATTAGCGGCGGCGGTTCAAAACTTGCCGGACTCGCGGAAGAACTTTCAAACAAACTGGAATTACCGGTCGAAGTTTTAGACCCGTTTCGCCAAATAAAGGTTGATACGCGGAAATTTGACCCCGATTATTTGAGTGAAATTATGCCCGAAATGGCGGTTGCCGTCGGTTTGGCAGTGAGGGGAGTAGAAGCAAGATGATTAGAGTAAATCTTTTACAATCAGTTACGGAAAGACACAACGGAGCGGCGGCTTCGGTTGAGCGCAAGGTCGGAAGCGCGGCATCACGCCTGCTTTTGATGAGTTTGGCAGTCGCATTTCTGCTTTCGGCAGTGATCGGCTGGGACGTTATCAGTACGCAGATGGCGAAAGTCGATGCCGAAAAACGTCTCGAAGAACAAAAACGAATCGCCACCGAGCTCGAAGCAGTGATGAAAGAGCAGAAGGAGCTCGAAACGAAGATCACGGCAATTGATGCCCGGATCAACGCCATCAAAGACCTTCGCTCGAAACAAGCCGGTCCGAGTGCGGTTCTCGAAGCCTTACGCGAAAGAATCACGATGACACCGGGAATTTATCTCGACAGCGTTGAGCAAAAAGGCGACCAGTTGGAGATCAGAGGAACTTCGAACGAAGAAGCCGCGCCGACCCAGTTCGGTAAGAGCCTCGAATTTTCAAACGGATTGTTTTCAAATCTGAGTATTGAAACTGCCCGCAAAGAAGACCCGATCCAGGCATCTCAGACGGCGGCAACGACCCCGACGAATCCGGCAGAGGCTCCGAAAAACGTATCTTTTACTTTTACGATTCGCTGCGCCTACACGCCTTCAAAAGCCGCCCAGCCGAACGGAGCGACGACCGCGTCGACAACTTCTGCGCCCCAGCAACCGCAAAACGGCGCAACCCCACCACAAGTCGCCAAAAATTAACAATAAACAGTTTTTAGGATTAGATCCGGTTATTTAGAAAACCAAAAACAAGAAGGAAACCGAGATGTTAGAAAAATTCAAAGCCCTAGCGTGGCACATGCAATTAATAGTTTTGGTCGGTATCGCGGCATTGGTATATCTTTCGGTCTGGTATTTTGTAACCAGCGGAACACGCACCGAAATACAAGCCCTCGAAGACCAGATCGCCCAAAAGACTTCGCAAAACGAAGCGGCGCGAATCGCCACCCAGCGCATTAACGAATTTCGTTCGCTCTATGCCAGCAAATCGCAGGAATACGACGAACTGAAAGTCTTACTGCCGGAACAGCGCGAAATCACCAACGTTCTGCAAGGTTTGCAGGACACGGCGGGCGAAAGCCGCCTGGTCGTGATGCGTTTTACGCCGCGTGAAGATTCTCAGCAGGAATATATTATGGCGAAGCCGGTCGAAATCGAAGTTGACAGCAATTTCACCAGTTTACGGGACTTTTTCGATAAAATGGCGAAACTTCAGCGCATTGTTTCGATTACCGACTTTAAGTTGATGACGCTCAACAATCAGAGCGAATCGCGCACACTGCACGCTCAATTTTTATTGACCGCTTATTATGCGACACCGGAAGATTTAGTCAAACCGGCGGTCCAGCCGACTAAACCGGGACAGAAACCCGCACCGAACGGAAAACAGCCGGCGCCCCAGCAACCCGCACCACAACAACCCGTTGCCAAATAATTTATAAAGAATTTAGAGATTTCTTGAGAGAGAAAAGTTATGTTGAATAAATCGAAAATGACACGTTTTCTGAGTTTGAGTTTAGCCATTGCCGGATTTGTTTTGGTCGGCGGACATTTTGTGCAGACCAATGCACAGGTTGACCCGTTCAAAACGCCCGCCTGGAAGGCAAAGAAAAATCCGCCATCGACAACCTCCTCGACGACGGGCGGCAAAACCGTTGCCGTGAAAAAAGGTCCGCCGCCGGTCGTGCCGGTCGGTGCGCCGGCGATTGATATGCGAATCAATTATTACAAACAGCAGCGCGAAGTTGCCGCGGCAAACGGATTGCCGGTTCCGAAGGTGACCAGCGTTCTGACGCTCGATGAAATGTCGATCACGGGAATTTTCAAAACGCCGCGCGGATTTGCCGCGATGGTCGAAGCGACGCCGATCAAATTGTCATACACGATTTATCCGGGCGAGAAGTTTTTCGACGGGCAGCTCGTGGCGATCGAGGAAAACCGTCTTGTGTTTCGCAAAGTCGTTAAAATGACCAACGGAAAATTTATCTCGTCGGTCGAAAACAAAACCTTGCGTCAATACACCGTTCGTCAGGAAATCGAAGGAACGGCGCCGACCGAAAACAACGCCGCGAAAACGGAAGTTGTCAATAATAACAGCTCAAATACGACTCCGACCACGACAACCAGTGCGCAAACCGAAGATAAACCGAAAACGGTCACGCCGACGGTCATTCTTTCGCCGGTTGACGAAATGAACAAACAACCCGAATCCAAGCCGGAAGATTCCGTCAAGGATAAAAACAAAAAGAATAAAAAACCAACAAAAGTTGCCAAAAAATCTTAACTTATCCAAATTTTGAGACGGAAAGCTCCCGCATTTCCGTTTCGTTCCAGTCTAAAATTAAACCCGAAATCTCCGGTTAGAGAGAATAAATTTACTTGGGAGGAAACATGAATTTTCTTCGGAATACAAGCGTCGTGTGCCTGCGTGCCGTCTTCGCTTTCGTGATTATCAGTTCTTTAGCTTTTGCCGCCAGCGCGCAAAAACCAGCGCAGGAAGGCTGTAAAACATACGGTTGTGCCGGATTTGTCGGCGAACCGATCAACTTAAAGGTTGTCAATGCCGACATCCGCGACATTCTTAATTATGTCACCGAACAATACGGAATCAATTTCGTGATCGATAACTCGGTCAAAGCCGTTCCCGTGACGGTCAATGTCAATGATGTTCCGTGGAATCTGGCGCTTGATTCGATTCTTGAATCGCAGGATCTGGCAATCGAAGTCAAAGGTCCGATTCTGCGGGTTGCCGAAGCCGGAAAACTTGCAAAGGAATTTGAAGTTAAACGGCAAAACAGCGCCAACAAATTGGACAGTGCCGACCTTTACACGGAATTTATCCGTTTGAACTATGCTTGTGCCGGAGCTTGTGCTTCGCAAACCAGTTTCAAGGGCGGCGCCACAACACAGGGCGCCGGCGGGGAAGACCAGGGAATTCTGGGCGTTATCAAAAAACGGCTTTCGCGGCGTGGTGCGGTCGAAGTTGATTCGCGCAGCAATACGCTGATCGTGACCGATGTGCGCGAAAATATCGACAATATTCGCCAGCTCGTCGTTTTGCTTGACCAGCCCGAACCGCAAGTCGAGATCGAAGCCCGCATCGTGATCGCTTCGCGCAATTTCAGCCGCGATTTAGGCGTACAGCTTTCGGCGCTTGTTCTGGGCAGCAACGGCGCAGCCGCCGGCGGCGGAACATTGCCCGGAACGACAACTTCGACGACAACTCCGACTCAAACCGACATAAACCCCACATTGCAGCTTCCGAGTCAGATTAACAAGCAGCCGAACGGAACTTTGGGTTCGCAAATTGCCAATACGGTTGTCGGTTTGACGACCGGTGTTTTCGGAACCGCGCAAATCAATCTGCTTTTGACTGCCGGGGAACAAAAAGGACAAGCCAAAATTATTGCGACACCGCGCGTCACGACTTTGAATAATCGCAAAGCCGAAATCGAAAGCGGAACGCAGATTCCGGTTGTGACAACACAAAACAGCGGAAACAATACGGGCGGCACGGTCTTTACCACGCAGTTCGTTTCGGTTCCGCTTCGTCTTGAAGTGACACCGCAAATCACCGACCTCGGAACGGTTGTGCTCGATGTCGTGACCGAAAACAATTCGATCAGTTCGACGGTTGCGGTCGGCGGTGTTCCGGGCATCAATACGCAAAGAATGAAAACGCAGGTCACCGTTCCCGACGGCGGAACAACGGTTGTCGGCGGCGCGCTGCTCGATACGGAAGGCGAAGATCAATTCCGCACACCGGGATTGTCCAGAATTCCGCTGCTCGGAAACTTGTTCAAACGCAAAGCGGTTTCGCGTGTCACGAACGAAATTTTGTTCTTCATCACGCCGCGCATCTATCGTCCCGACGTCAACGGCAATCAATTACCGTCGCGAGTCAGCGATGGAACGCGTTCAACCACTCTGCTTCAACCCGTACCGCTCGGCAATCCTGAGTCGAACTCAAGTCCGACGCAGCAAACACCGGCGCAGCAGCCTGTGGTCGTGCCGATCGTTCCTTCGATTCAGCCGAACACGACTCCGGGAACTACGAAACAACCGTAACCGTGATTTTAATCGCAGTTAATGTTTAATGAAGTTCTGCACGAGCGCAATGACCGATACCGACAGTTTACGGTATTGAGTATGTGAACGGTCGCCATCGTTACGAATTGACCGTGCAGAGCTTCTGTTCGAAAAAGAACTGATATTATGAACAGAGAAATCTAAATTTCCTCTTTTCCCGCCAGACATGCATTGCGGTCTGGCGGGGTTTTTTCGATACACCGAACGAATCACTTAACCCTTCAAACTCAAACCCTTCAAATCACTTCCCGCCGGCATCTCAAAAATATTATTGCGATTAACAATGTTTTTTCTGAAAAAACCAAGTTATTCAATGTTTGATGATATAGATTAAATCTCTCACGGATTTAATTAAGGAAATGAAAAATCACGCATTAAACATCAACAGAGATATTAAACTCAAGAAACAAAAGGGTTTCAGCCTTCCCGAACTGGTCGTCGTATTGCTCGTTGCCGCGATAATTCTGGTCGTTGCGCTGCCGCAGATACTTTCGTCGCGCCGTTTGTTCAGATTTTCAGGCTTGCAGAGACAAGTTGCCACTTCGCTTCGGGAATCCAGACAGGAAGCGATGTCGCAAAGAAAGCCGATCACTTTCCGGTACGACAACGCCACTAAAAAAACCGTCACTTACGGCGGCAGCTTCGGGGCATTAGGCGACGCGAAAAATATCGTCGTTTCATTAACCGGTTCGGGTGTCGAACCGGACGATGTCAAATACGGGCGTCCGGCGGGCGTGCCGACTTCTGCCCTGAGCGATACGACAAATTTGACCGATCTTTCGAGCAACGCCGTCGAAATTACGTTTCAAGCCGACGGTTCGGTGATTGACGCAAGCAACAACCCGCAAAATCGCGCATTGTTTTTTTATCACGACAAATACCGGCTTGAGACGGGCTTTGCCGTTTCGGTTCTGGGTGCGGGCGGGCGGATCAAAGTCTGGCGATACAGCCAAGGTGTAAACTCATATGTGGAATGACGCGTCTCAAAACATCTCAAAAAACAAATTTGTAAAAAAGCAGGACGGTTTCTCTTTAATAGAAGCCGTTGTTGCCATTTTTATCATGACTGTCGGACTCATCGGGACCGCCGCCGCGCTCGGTTACGCGATTCATTACGGGACGATCAGCCGTAATGTCACGAGCGCCAAATCAATGATCGTTGCCCAGATCGAGGAAGTCGAAACTTTAAGAAATTCGCGGCGGCTCGATTTTAAGCAAATCGCCAATGTCGGAGGGGTTGACAATACCGATGCGGCGGCATCTTTTAACGGGTTCAGCACCGGTTTTAAGGAATTATCGCTTAATCCCGGACCGGACGGCGTCAACGGAACGGACGACGATTTGCGCGATACGGGTGCCGACGGCATTTACGGCACGGCGGACGATTTCGACAATCCGGCACTTGTTCGGAGCGGCTTTATGCGCCAGGTCACCGTTACGAATTTAAGCGGCTCGATGAAAAAAATCGAGATCAGAATCCGGTATTTCGGGAGCGGCGGCGGTATCGGCGAAATCGCCGGAGTTTGTTATCTGAACGATGAAGGTCGTTTGACACGATAAGCGGATTGGAGGTTTGCGGGTATGATTTGGAAAAAATTGAAGGAACAACAAGACAAACGGATTTCACAAAGTAAATTAAGCAATGAACGCGGAGCAGCATTGGCGATTGCCGTCATCATGGTGGCAATTCTGGCGGTTGTCGGGCTGACCGCGCTGGCTTTTTCGTCAAGCGAAGCGCGCATTGCCGGCAGCGATCTGCAGCGCACGCAAACATTTTACGCCTCGTCCGCCGGGCTCGAAAAAATGACCAATGATTTCAGCAACCTGTTTCGCCGCAAGATGAATCCGACCACTGCCGATCTCAACACGATTGCGGCGGCGCCGCCCGATGCGCTTTTGACGGAAGGTTTTACATTTACCCAAAACCTTGTCGAGGACACCGACCGGTTGAACGAATTGCGGTCAATTCAAAGCTTGCCGAACAATATCTATCCGCGGGTTAATATTCCCGACGGACCTTATGCCGGACTTTACGCCAGTATTATTCCATACAAAATGAGTTCGACGGCTTCGCGGTCGGCAACGCGCACGGAAGTCAAGCTCGAACGCGAATATAATAATTATCTCGTCCCGCTTTTCCAGTTCGGAATGTTCAGCAACGAGGACATCGAAATCCATCCCGGACCGCTGATGACCTTTAACGGCAGAATTCACAGCAATAAAAATATCTATGCCTTGAGAAACACGAAGTTTCTCAATCGTTTGACGATGGCGGGCGAATTTGTCCGCGACGCGACACGCGGCGGCGAATCGAATACGTCAAGCGGCAATACGGAAGTTTATGTCGAAGTGAACGGCATCAACGTTCAAAGCACACTCGGCAACGGAAGCGTCAAGGCGGGTTCGGGAACGGTCGGCGGACCGAATCTGGTGAGCGGCGGCGGCGGCGGGATTTTAGGTTCGATCATTCGCGGGCTTTTCCCCGACAGCCCGGCAGGCATTGCCAATCCGAATTGGGAATCCGAATCGGTGAAATCTGCGAAAAACAACACTGCAAACCGTTTTGGCGGACAAATAACAACCCAAACGACGGGTGCGTCCGCCTTAAAGCTTCCGCTCGAACTCGCGGGAAATTCCCCTTCGGAAATTATCAAACGCGCTCTGCCATCGGACGACGAAATTCTTTCGACCTCGCGCTATCACACGAAATCGAAGATCAGAATTCTGATCGATGACGAATCAGCCGGAAGCGGCGCGACCAATGTTGCGGGCATTCCTGCCGGAAAAGGCGTCGAGCTCTCGAAATTTATTCCTTCCGTTTTGAACGGCGGCGAAAATGTTCTGAAGCAAATTTCAAACGGCGGAGCAATTACAGGCGCGGCGGTGCAGCAGGTCAAAAAGCGGGACGGTTCGATTACCGCGGCGACGACGGTGCGCGCAATTAAAAGCGATACTGACCCGGATGCTGCGCCGTATATTCCGCCCGGCTCGGGAGTGCAGGGACGGATCTTGATCGAAATCATCAAACCCGACGGCACATCGGTTGACGTCACGCAGACGATTTTGAGCATGGGCGTGACGGAAGGCGAACCGAACGGCATCGTTTACCTGCAAAGACCGCTTTGGGCGGCATACGTGCAGGGAAACCGCGACCGCCGCGGAAATTCTTTTACGCTGAGTAATCTGACACGCAATTATCA
>Ga0209574_10000181_pt1 | contig 17561 bp, 15 predicted proteins | sample AgamicMgMarz_FD_187168 | JGI IMG/M metagenome (GOLD analysis project Ga0209574, IMG submission 187168) | Agave microbial communities from Guanajuato, Mexico - Mg.Ma.rz (SPAdes) (version 2) | ecosystem: Host-associated > Plants > Phyllosphere > Phylloplane/Leaf | place: Guanajuato, Mexico... | reverse complement strand
CTTGTGTCAGAAAAATTTATATTTTATTGTAGATAAATTTTTCTTTAGAGTGCTACTGAAGTGAAGAAATAAAGGAAACATTTATTTTTTTAATTTTTTAGTGGAACAAAACAGTTCGTATAAGTATATGTGATTAGGTGGACGTTCGTAATGTTGTTTAAAATGTAAACGAACGTTAAAATTGATAGTTTCATTTTTAAAACCTCGCGTCCGTAAACGTATACGTTTACGGACTGTTTATTTAAAATTATTTTTTCATTAAATTGAAATATTAAAATTATTATTTCAATTGTATAATTTAGTAGTATAAAAACTACTAGGAAGGAATTAAACAACATGCTATGGTTTATATCTGCTTTAGGGACAGCTGTGTGCTTCGGAGTAAACAACACTTTATTTAAATGGGGTGCCCTTCAACATTTATCTAAAGTGTGTATCCAACTTTTCTTTTATTGGATTTCTTTTTTTATCATCTTATTATTTACTTTTATCAAAGGAAATTTTGAACTTCACATTTTTCCTATTTTAACAGGGGCACTAATTGGTATCTTAAATGCCAATGGCAATATCCAAATGTCTAAAGCCTTTGAGAAAGGACCTGCCAGTATTACATCTACCATTATTGCGATGAATACAGTCATTGTTGTTCTAGCTACATCTTTATTATTTCCTCAATCCATTCCTTTAACAAATTGGATTGGTATCATCATTATTATACTGGCAGCTTGTATTATTCAGTATCAACCAAACAAAACGGCGCAAGTAGAGTATAAATTATGGATTTTAAGCTGTTGTTTAGCTCTTCTATCTATTGGTACAGTGGGTGTTATTATGAAATTTAGCACGTATCAACACTTTAGTGTGGGAGAAATGCTAGTTTCAATGTATGGGGGAGGAGCTGTCTATTTAAGCTTTTTAGCTCGGAAAGAACTTAAAAAATTAACTACACATAAAATTGAAATAAAGATAGGTGTACTTGTTGGTATATTAAGTACGATTGGTTATAGCTGTTATTTATTCGCCTTAAAGGAAGGCCCATCTAGCGTGGTTTATCCAATCATTAGTTTAAATTGCATTGTTGTTTTAATTGGGAGCTTGATTATTTTTAAAGAAAGGCTTAAAAAATATCAAGTAATAGGAATTATTCTTACTCTATGCGGGGTCGTGTTGACTAAGATATAAGTTTTTGTACAAAAGTCGAAATGAGAACCAACATATAGTTAAATAAAAGGATCTCCCCTTGCGTGATAACTAAAGATGTATATAGTTAGTATACATAGAAAAAAGAAGAAAAGCCTACCTGAGTTGTCAGAGGTAGGCCTTTCTTTTAGCTAAATGTTAAGGGTGTAATTGCTTGCTGCTTACATATCATTTAATATTTTGTAGATATTTATTATAACCTATTAAATCATTTCGAGAAAGCAAAAAATGAAAGCGATTACTTTGCATTGAAATTAAAAGATGTCTTTTTTATTTCATACCGATAAAATCCATTTAAGTTTTATACAAGACCTTATCTTATTAATTAAAATTGTGTTATTTTAAATTAATAAAATTTAATATAGACTTCAACTCCATCTCTATAAAGCGTTTTCATATTTGTTTACCCTAACTATTATTTAATGAATTCGTTCTACTAAGAGTTTATAACTTTTTGATTAGTTGATACACGACGTCGTTCCAGTTCGACATCCATTGCTGCACGTTTTCCATCGAGATTATAGAACCACATCGTTATTCCAATTAGTAAACAAATAGCCAGGGGTACCCATATAAAAATCGCTTCAATGTAGGTTAAAGCCGTGGCACCTTGTGTGGCATTTGGAACATAACCACCCATTTTTAGAATAACCCCTACGAATGCACTCCCAAGTCCTAAGCTTATTTTTACAAAAAAGCCCTGAAAAGCAGCAATCATACCCGCAATGCTTCTATGATTCTTGTACTCTGAATAATCGATAATATCTGGTTGAATCGCAAATGTGATGCCAAAGATACCATAAATTCCGAGCCCGGTTATCGCTAGTCCTGCTATGAGTAAAAAAGGTGAAGATTTTCCGAAATATATTACTAAATCTCCGATAATATAAATGGCAGTACTCATGAACAATACATTCTTCTTTGTCATCTTTTTTTGGAGCCAAGGTAAAATAATTAACATTGGTAGTCCTGATAGAATTCCGAATAGACCAACAAAAGTTAACCAGTCTTCGTGTCCAAGATTATAAGTAAAATAATAGATTACAGTCGTATTTCTTATGACAAAAAGGGCGAAATAGAGAAAGTTCATAATGAAAAAAATAAATGCTTGGTCTGTCAACCCTTTAAAATCTTGTTTAAAAGAGGATTTCCCCGGTTGAGTCGACGGTGGAATAACCTCCTTGGTATTCATAAAGGTGAACACAAATATTAACATTGCTGCAATGGCATAAATGCTCATCGTAATTAAAAACCCTTTTTGTGGATCTCCATGTCCAAAAAATTTTACTAAAGGCGTTGTAATGGACATTACTAAAGCAGTTCCAATCAATGCACAAATCATTCTTGTCGACACTAACCAGTTTCGTTCATGGTTATCTGAAGTTAACCTTGGTACAATTGTATTAAGTGGTATATTTACCACTGTATAAGCAATGTTCAACAAACAATAAGTGACATAAGCCCAAATAATTTTCCCTGTCATATTAAAATCAGGAACAATAAAAGTCACTACAGTAAATAAAGCAAAAGGGATAGCTCCTATCAGGAAATAGGGTCTTCCTTGACCCCATCTCGTATGCGTTCTATCAACCAACAATCCCATCCCAGTATCTGCAAAAGCATCAATTATTTTTGTTACTAACATTAAAGTACCGGCCACTGCTGCTGTTATCCCAAAAACGTCGGTATAAAAAAACAAAAGGTAAGATGCCATTGTACTAAATACTAGATTACACCCTAAATCGCCAACACCATATCCAATTCTTTTTTTCCATTTGTCCATGTGCGTTACCCCGCAATTTTAAATTGTTTTTTGTAGTACATGCTTCACATTATTTCAAAGTAAGACTTGTTAACGTTTTCATATCATCTTTTAAGTTTTTATATATAGATTTATAAACCTTATAATAGTCGTTATATCTTTCGTGATTCTGTTTATTTGGCATAATTTTTTTGTCTAATACCTGCCATTTCTTCACATCATCATAAGATAAAAGACCTGTTCCGATTCCGGCCAGCATAACATCTCCCATATTTGCCTCTACATCATGTACTGGACAGACAACGGGATAGCCAGTCACATCTGCAAAGATTTGTCTCCACAACTTTGACTTGGTTACTCCTCCGGCAATCAAGATAGATTCACCTAGATCTTCTCCGGTCGCTTCCATCGCATCTCGTAAAGAAAATGCTACCGCTTCCAAAAATGCCCGGTAAATATGAGCTTTTGTATGTGCTAAGGAAAGTCCTACAATTGTTCCTTTTGCATCCGAGTCCCAAATAGGACTTCTTTCTCCCATAAAGTAAGGAAGTACAATTAAACCTTCACTTCCAACTGGGATAGTTGCTGCCTGTTCATTCAACACGTCGTAGGCATTTTCCCCACCAGCTCTTTCGGCTTCAATTTCAAATTGGCACATCGTTTGACGAAACCATTTTACAATTGCTCCTGCAGTAGCCCCACCAGCAAAATAATAGGACAGTCTTTTTGCATCATACAGATATGGCCAAACAATCAGGTCTTTTCCTTTCACAGGTTTATCTGAAATTAATGCTGCACACATAGAGGTCCCAATTGCTGCTGCATATATACCCGATTCAAATACACCGAGGCCAATATTGGCAGCGCCGCAGTCAATACCACTTGCGATTACTGGCATTCCTTCAGAAAGACCTAATTCAGTTGCAGACTCTTTGGTTAGTCCACCAACAATCTCTGTTGATTCTACGATTTTCTCTGGCATCATCGACAGAGGAATACCCATCGCATCCATCATTTCTTTAGACCAGGTTCTGTTATTCATATCAAAAATACCGCCAATATTTCCAGCAGAAGAATAGTCAATCGCAACTTCCCCTGTTAGTTTATAAATAACGTAATCATTTGGTGGCAAAAAGAGCTTTGTTTTTCTCCAGTTTTCTGGTTCATGATTTTTCATCCATAACATTTTAGTATAACCATAATAAGGATCGGCGCCATTATGAGTAATTTCTAAAAGCTTTTTTTCTCCAATATGATCTAAAACCCACTTTGTCTCTTCTTCTGCTCTACGGTCCATCCAAATCATACATGGCCTAACCGGTTCCATGTTTTCATCTAATGGAATGCCAGAACCACCATACAAACCACTAATAGCAATCCCTCGTATTTTTTTCGCCGGAATTCCTGATTTCTGCACTGTATTTCTAATAGAGGTTTTCGTTGCCTGAAGCCATACCTCTGGCCACTGTTCAGCCCATAATGGCTTTGGAGTCAACACATCATATTCCTGTAAATCTTGAGCAATCAGATTGCCTTCCGTGTCCATTAAAATCGTCTTGGCACCAGATGTTCCAATGTCTGTACCTAGTAAATAATACATAGATATTCCTCCAATCTTAAAAATCCGAATCTCTCAGTCTATTAAATACACGTAAAGGCGCCATCTACTACAAAGTCGGCTCCTGTTGTAAAGCTGCTAGTATCTCCAGCAAGATAGACACAGATAGATTGAAGTTCTTCTGGTCTTCCCATTCTTTTAAGAGGTGCCATTTGATTCCATTGTTCAATTAAGGGTTGCAAACTTGGAGAATTTAATGTAAGTTCCGTTCCCATATAGCCTGGACTAATACAATTTACACGTACATTTCTTGTAGCCCATTCTACTGCCAGAGATTTTGTCAACTGAATTACTCCTGCTTTAGAGGCGTTATAAGAACACTGTGGTTGTGGCACATTCACAATATGTCCTGACATAGAAGCTGTATTAATAATAGAGCCGCCGCCTTGTTTTAACATTACTTTTCCAGCTGCCTGGGCTGTTAAAAACACGCCAGTAAGATTGATATCGATTACTTTTTTCCATTGATCAAAAGTCATTTCCTCTGCCGGTACATTCATACAGATTCCGGCATTACAGAAGGCAACATCAATACGTCCGAATACTTCCAGTATTTTTTCGATCATGCCATCTACATCTTCTGGTTTTGTGACATCTGCTTTAATGGCAATCGTTTCAACCTTATGATTCTCTTTTAGTTCTGCTGCAGTCTTTTGAGCTGCTTCAAAATCCAGGTCCACAATCGCTATATCTGCTCCTGCTTCAGCGAAAGCGATTGCAACACTCTTTCCAATACCCCTTGCTCCACCTGTGACAAAAATTTTCTTTTCGTCCAATCTCATTTTTTCAATAATTCCCATATTTAATTCCCTCTCTTTTCGGAAAATAGTTTTATAAAATATATTTATAAAATTAATTTATATAATATAATCATTTTATAGAGGAGTCAATATAAAGAAATAGAAAAAGATGAATTTACCATTCAATTTTTTTGCTAAAGTTGTTATTGCTTCAGCTTCTGTGATATATTTTAATAGCAGTTAAGCAAAATGATTTTACAAAATATTTTTACCTAATGAGGTTCTTTTCATGGATAATAACATTACATTTAAAGATATAAAAAAAAGTAATTACTCATCGATTTACCACCTTATTTATCAAAACGAAAGACTCTCAAAACAAGAAATTGCGAACCAACTCCATCTGAGTTTACCAACTGTAACCCAAAATTTAGTTCGTTTAGAAGAGAAAAAATTGATTGAAAAGAGTGGACAATTTGAATCGTCTGTCGGCAGACGTGCAGTTGCTTATGCGATATGCCCACAGGCTCGTATTAGTATTGGCGTGGAAATTCTAAAAAAGACAGTTTGCATTTTAGCAATTGATTTGCTTGGTGTTCCATTTAAGAAAACGAAATTATCAATTGAATATTCAAATATAGATCGTTATTTTAAAGACGTAAGCCATGCTGTAGAGGAGTTTATCTCATCTCTTAATGTGGAAAAAGAACAAGTCCTTGGTATTGGTTTTGCAGTACAAGCTTTAACATCAACTGATGGACAGAGTATTACATATGGAAAAATATTAAACTGTACAGGTTTAGATATTCAGGTGTTTTCGCAGCACTTAGATTATCCTTGTGTTTTTTTCCATGATGCAAAGTGTGCAGCTACTACAGAACTGTGGATTGGAAATGATATCGGAGATATTGTCTATCTGTCAATTGGTACCCATCTTGGGGGGGCTCTTATTATAAATAATCAAATTTATATGGGGAAAGAAGGGCATAGTGGTACGGTAGAACATATGACAGTCGATCCTCATGGATCCCCTTGTTACTGTGGAAAAAAAGGATGTATGGAAACGTTTTGTTCTATTAGTGCACTTCTAGAAGAAAATGAATCATTAGAACTTTTCTTCCAAGAGTTACGTTCTGGAACATCATCGTATGTAAAGAGGTGGGATTCCTTTTTAGATAATTTGGCATTTTCAATCAATAATATTCATCTTGTTATTAACAGAGAATTTATTCTAGGTGGACATATCTCTCCTTACTTAAAAGAAAAAGACATTGAATTTCTTCATAAAAAAGTTTATGACAAAACCGCATTTCCAAATAATGAGCCATTTATTCATATTAGCCGTTCACCTAAAAATGGAGTTCCTATAGGCGCTGCTATACCATTCATTCAATCTTTTTTGAATGCAATTTAATCATGTAGATAAAAGATATCATGTTAAGTAAAAAAAGACGCTATTTATCGTCAGTAAGTGTAAATGATAAATTAATTGTTAATCGCCCTGTAAATCATTATTCCTCTTTCCGTTTTCAAGCTTACCTAAAAAAGGTGAGCTTCTTTTCTTATAAATGAATAGTAAGCACACAACGCCTATTACAATAGACGTCTTGGCACCCTTCTTTATTAATTACGAAATCAGTATAAATTATGGAAAATTAATAATTTTCGTTATAGCAGATACACCTCTTCAACTAACGGGTGCTTGAGTTTAATATACATAGTTAAACGAGGGAAATTTTCCGATTAAGAGGTGCTCAAAAGAATTATGAAAGTTACAAATTTAATTAGAGAAGAGCAAATGGTAAGCCCTTCTCCATGCGGTACTTGATAATTAAAAAGGAGGTTTAGATAAATCCTCCGTTAACACGTAGTGTTTGACCAGTAACCCACTTTGATTTTTCGCTTACTAGGAATTCGATGACATTCGAAATATCCTCTGGCTCACCGAGGCGACCAAATGCATTCATTTTTTTCATCCCCTCTATTTGTTGCTCTGTTTTTCCTACGGAGAAAAGCTCTGTGTCTACCGGCCCGGGGGCTACCGCGTTGATTGTTATTTTTTTTGGACCGAACTCTTTTGCAAGTTGCCGCGTGAATTGTTCAACCGCCCCTTTTGTGCCTGAATAGACACTGTATGTAGGAAACATTTGTCCGTTCACAGAGGTTGAGATATTCACAATATGGCCTTCTTCCTCCATATATTTCATTGCCTGCTGGCAAGCAAAAAAGGTTCCTTTTACGTTCAAGGAAAATTGTTTATCGTAGTCTGCTTCAGTGACTTCTGTCAGGGGCTTATTAATCATGATTCCTGCATTATTAATCAAAATGTCGACCTTTTCAAAAGCAGAAATGGTTTCCAAAAAAAGCCTTTCTATATCATCTATTTGGCTGATATCTGCTTGAATGGCAATTGCTTTCCCACCTTTATCCTGAATTTCTTTTACAACTTCTTCTGCTTTATCGGGGCTACTTGAATAATTAATGGTCACCTTTGCACCGAGATCGGCTAATTGTTCGGCTACTTTGCGTCCGATTCCTCTGGAAGCACCGGTGATGATTGCGACTTTTCCTTCTAAAAGTTTCATTTTATTATTTTCCTCCTCATTTTTTATTTAAAAATCCATTTTCTAACAATTTCCATAAGTCTAGAAACTCTTGATCAATGGTTGGGCTGTCCCATTCGTATGCGTGGGACGGATGATGAAATCGCGTGGTTGCAAAGAAAATGGAATGAGCCAAACGATCAGGAGCGCTTGCCTGAAGGTCAGAACGTTTGATGATCTCGCTCATTTGATTCGTCATACGATTGACGTGTTGTTCAATGAGATCTCCAGCTTCTTCAGTCACCTTGGCATACATCTCAAACAATTCTTTTTCATGATGAGCAGAACTTCTTTTTAATGCAATTAATGTTTGAATATATGTCTTTAAAGAGTCTGAGCCTTTCAGTGAGCGATCTTCATAAACAGCAGTTAAAGGAGCAATGATTGTTTCATTCAACCATTTTTCTGTAGCCCCCTCCAAAAGTTCTGCTTTACTTTTAAAATGACGATAAATGGTTCCGTGACTGACATTCAAAGTCTTAGCCACATCGGTTACAGATGTTTTAGCTATACCAAATCTTCTAAGGGTTTCTTCTGTGGCGGTAAGTATTTGTTCTTTTGATAATGTTTCAATCTTTTTCTTCATATGTATATGACTAATGAGCCATGAACACCTCCTTGAAAAAGAGCATACCATAATGAACATCAAATGACAAAAATCAATATTTGTCATTTGATATCTAATAGATTAACTATTTTCCAAAACAACTTCGAGTAGACGAGAGATAGAAAACTAGGAGATATTCTAGATTTGACTTTTTTATTTTGAAATTTCCTTAACGTTGTAAATCTGCATTTTCCTGACTCTCCCCCTTAAGGTATATTTTCACGGACGAAATAATTCTGTTTTAAAATGTTAAGGAAATAAAGCCAAAGATTTTTTGTGAATTATTGAAATTAATTTAGCGTAAGTAAGAATGAAAAAAGTAAACTTTATTGATCTTAAAAAAGCTATACGTGTTTGTACTCAAAATAAGGAAGCCTTTTAAAAAAGGCTTCCTTTCCTCCGTAGATGTTTGTTTAACTTCTGTCAAAAAGAGAATTACCAGCGATTCCTGGGTTTGTCATTTCATATGGATTCAAAATTAATTCAAGTTCCTCCTCAGTTAATACATCGTACTGTAAACATAACTCTCGTACTGATTTTCCATTTAAGATAGCTTCCCTAGCAATACGTGCTGCTACTTCATATCCGATATGTGGATTTACGGCTGTAATAATTCCTACACTTTTTTCTACGTACTCTTTTAAGCGTTCCTCATTTGCCTCAATTCCTTTTAGGCAATGTTCTGTAAAAACATGAAATGCATTATTCATAATGCTAATTGACTGGAGTAAGTTAAACACGAGAACAGGCTTCATTACATTTAGTTCAAGCTGTCCTGCTTCAGAAGCTAAACAGATTGTATGATCGTTACCGATTACTTGGAAAGCCACTTGATTAATCATTTCAGGCATGACAGGATTCACCTTTCCAGGCATAATAGATGAACCAGGTTGACGAGCTGGTAATAGAAGTTCAGCTAATCCAGCACGAGGACCAGAAGCCATTAACCGAATGTCATTCGCAATTTTAGACATATTAATCATGCAGACTTTTAAGGTAGCAGAAACCTCTGTATAGGCATCTGTATTTTGAGTAGCATCTACAAGATGATCCGCACCTTGCAATGGTAACTCGCTAATATAAGCTAGATGTTTCACAACGTTTTCGATATAACGAGGATCTGCATTTAACCCAGTTCCTACGGCTGTTGCTCCCATATTTATCTCGTATAAATGCTCACGCGATTGCTTGATACGTCTTATATCACGCTCTAAAACACGACTATATGCTTCAAACTCTTGACCGAGTCTGATTGGAACAGCATCTTGTAAGTGAGTACGACCCATTTTTATAATATGATCAAATTGTTGGGCTTTTTTTTGAAATACAGATTTCATCTCGCTCATGGTTTTTACTAACTTTTCTAGTAAATTGAGCGTTGCTATATGAATCGCAGTCGGGAATACATCATTTGTAGATTGCGACATATTTACATGACTATTTGGGCTTAGATGCACATATGATCCTTTTTCATGTCCCAGTAACTCAAGAGCCCGATTAGCAATCATTTCATTTATATTCATATTCATTGATGTACCGGCTCCACCTTGAATAGGGTCAACGATGAACTCATCATTTCTTTTTCCTTCAATGATTTCATCCGCAGCTTGGATAATGACATTTCCTAGTCCTTCATACAAACGTTTCACATCCATATTAGCAAGAGCAGCTGCTTTCTTTACGATGGCTAAAGCTTTAATAAGCTCTTCATGAACTCTATAACCTGTTATTGGAAAATTCTCAACCGCACGTAGTGTTTGTATTCCATAATATGCTTCATTAGGAACTTCCTTTGTACCTAAAAAATCTTTTTCAATTCGCACACTTTGTTTTTCTTTTACCTCAGTATTCGCCACGATGTTTCCCCCTATTTATTAGTCATTACCACTAGTTAGTTATGCGACATCAGATTGTTTTATAGATGCTGTATAACGTTCTGCTTTTTCTTGATCAAACTCACCTTCCCATTTGGACATAACGATAGTAGCTAATGCATTTCCCACGACATTTACAGATGTACGAAGCATATCTAAAATACGATCGATCCCTGCAATGAAGGCCATGCCTTCTAACGGAAGACCCATTGAGCTGAGTGTTGTTAACACCACAACAAATGAAGCACCTGTAACGCCTGCCATGCCCTTAGAAGTCAACATCAATACGAGTAAAAGTGTAATCTGCTCTGCAATAGATAAATGAATGCCGTACATTTGAGCAATAAAGACTGCAGCAATTGCTTGATAAATAGATGATCCATCAAGGTTAAAGGTGTAACCTGTAGGAATAACGAAAGAAGTAACAGCCTTTGGACATCCGAACTTCTCCATTTTAGCCATCAATCCTGGTAATACAGATTCTGAGCTTGCAGTTGTAAACGCTAAAATTAGCTCATCTTTTAAAATTTTCATAAGGGTAAATATGTTTGTACCAGCAAATTTCGCAATAATTCCTAGTACAACAAATACAAAGAAAAACATTGTAGCATATATCACTAATACCAGTTTCCCTAAAGGTATTAATGAACCAATTCCAAACTTTGCTACGTTGACACCAATTAATGCAAATACACCAAATGGAGCAAACTTCATAACTAAGTTTGTCATCCAGAACATGGCCTCTAATACACCATCAAAGAAACTCAACACAGGCTTTCCTTTTTCTCCGATAACTGCAACAGCTACTCCAAACAGTACAGAAAAAAAGACTATTGCAAGCAGATCCCCCTCTGCCATCGATTGAAAGATGTTACTTGGTATGATATGAACAAATTTATCAGCAATACTACCACTTTCACTTGCTTTAGCTGTTTCTTCATATGTCGAGATATTACCTTTTTCTAGATTCCCCATGTCAATTCCAGTACCTGGATGAAATATATTCGCAGCAAGTAAACCAATAGCTAATGCAACTGTAGTAACGATTTCAAAATAAAGAATCGTTTTTCCACCTAGTTTTCCTAATTTTTTTATATCACCTACACCTGCTATTGAGACCACAAGAGCTGCTACTACAATTGGAATAACAATCATTTTAATTAAATGAAGAAAGATATCACCAATTGGTTGAAGAATAGCCATTGCTGTTTCATTACCATAGAAAACTGCACCTATGATAATACCTAAAGCAAGCCCAATAAATATCTGTGTAGCCAATCCAAACTTTTTCATAAATGAAACCCCTTTCATTTTTCCTTTTCTTGATGAATCAAGGACTTTCATCATAAAACTTATCACTTAGTTTATTGTTTAACTACCAACAATAATTTCCATTATAGATATAACTATTGGTCAACCCCTTCTTTTAGAGATGATAATAAATGTGATGGATATTGGATAATTTCCGAATTAATAATCATAATTTTCTTTAAATTTAATCATCCAATGTAATCATTATAAATTTCTTTTAGTAAGTTAAGTTATAGAAGAAAGCTATAAGGTTATAGAAGATATTAATGGTATGTAGATAAAGTAATCATTCTCTACATAAAAAAACACTAAACCAATTGAGTGTTAATAGGTTTAGTGTTGTTCAAACATCTTATCTTTTAAGAAATCCATGAAAACAGATTTAGGTTTGCCTTTTAAATAAATAAAATCAATGCTAATGTTTGTTTTCACAGGAGGAGTCATTTCTACTCGGAATAACTCTTCATTTTCTAATTCCTTTTTTACACAATGTTCAGGTAAAAAACAGATGCCTACGCCTTGAAGTACAAGATTTTTTGCTGTTTCCATATTATCAACTTCTAGGTATATATTTGGATTTAACCCCTTACTTAAGAATAAGCGATGAATAGCAAGCCAATCTATCGATGCATAATCAAAAAAGATAAGTGGTTGCTTACTTACAGCTTCAACTGTTACACTCTCTTCTTTTAAAAAAATATGATTTTTAGGAACAAAAAGACTGATTGGATCATTATAAAGACGAATTGATTCTACTTGAGGGTGGGTTTCTGTTCGTACAATACCGAAGTCCACCTCTTTATTAATCACCTTGTGTAAAATGTCTTTAGAATGGCCTGTTAAAATCTTTATTCGTACGTCCTTAAATTCTGAAATAAATGCTGGCAAAATATCTGGAAGAATATTATTAGAGATGGACAAAGCACTGCCAATCACCAATTCATAAGGGATATTTACTTGTTGTAAACCGTACTTTGCTTCCTGGTAAGACTGGAGAATTTTTTGTGCGTGTGGAAAAAAATATTCTCCTTTTTCAGTTAAAGAAATTTTATTTCCATTTCGATGAAAAAGCTTTATGTTAATTTCACGTTCTAGGGACTGAATCCGTGCTGTTACAGAAGGTTGAGTTAAATAAAGAGCCTCTGCTGCTTTATTGAAACTACCTAGTTGACACACATAGATGAAAGCCTCAATATTTTCAATATTCATCTTTAACTGCTCCTTATTTTAGTTCATCTTTATTTTTATCTACTATAACACTTCCCTATACGGTATTTAAAAGTAAGACAGGAAGTAATTCTAAATATTATACTAATTGAGCGCTCTTACCTGTCTCATTAGCTATTTTAATGATTGTTTTAGCTAAAATTTCGGTTGGATCAATAATAATCATTTCATCAGATGACCTAAGTACGAGAGGAATTTCCGTACAACCTGCTATAATAGCTTCCGCACCTGTTCCTATCAATTTATTAGCTACTGTGGAAAGGCTCATAAACCCTTTTGCTGATTTTCCACCTTTAATATCATATATTCCATCCATTATTTCTTTTTTCATGCCCATATCTGGCTCTATAACCTCTATATCATAGTTCTGGCAACTATGTTGATACAATTTTGTATTGATGGTTCCATCCGTAGCTAATAAGCCTACTTTTTTAAAATGGTTTTCTTGTAAAAATTTAGCTGTTTCTACAGGCATATGCAAGATCGGAATATGAACAGATTTTTTTACTGATTCAAAGAAGAAATGAGCTGTATTACATGCTATTACTAGAAAATCTGCGCCAGCTTTCTCTAAACGTTGCGCTGACTGTATCATATATGGGCAAGGATCTACACCTTTCCCTAAAATTGCTGTTGTTCGATCAGGTATTTGAGAAAAGTTGTCAGCAATGATATGGATATGATCTTGGTCTTTTGTTGCTGGTGTATGCAAAATCACCTTCTTCATTAAATCTACTGTTGCTAACGGACCCATACCACCTATAATTCCTACTACTTTTTGCACCATCTTCACCACTTTTAAAATTATTTTAAAATGAAAATTTAATAAGCTTTTGTTCTTTGGAGTTATTTTGTTTGAGCTATTTTTCTTTATTATAGGTTTTGTTTGATGGGATAGATTATAGAAATACTCTATACAGTAATAGAAACTTTATATTAACTAACAAGAAGAGAGGAACATTCCCTAATAAATTAAAGAAACTGTACTCCAATCGTTAGGTTAATTCTAAAGATTAGAGTACAGTTCAATTTTAATATGTTAGTGTTTTATACTAGATAATCTTCCTGTTCTTCCATGGACCAAAAACTAATACGTTTAAAGACAAGATATTTAAATCTGTTGCAAGATGTTGCATTAATTAATATTGATAACAAAATAAAAAGCTACCTCGGCAGTGGACGCGAGGTAGCTCAAAATAGGGTTACGTTGAAATTTGTAAAAAATAGTCTGGCTTTTAATATATCATATCCATATAAAAAATCAATTATTTAAAGGTTGAAGCATATGAATAAAAGGTGCACTTTTTATTCATCTTCAGGTCATTTATAATGCTAAGAAAAGCTGTCATATCACCGATGTATAAAAAGTTGCATAAAGCAGAAATCATAACCTCATCAGAATCCTTGCCTACCAAGGGTTCTCTTTTTTGATGTGTACCGGAAAGAGTGATTATGTAAACTAAATTTGTATATGATATACATAATTGATTTAAAAATACACCTTCATATTTTCGATAAATTTATAAAGGAAATACATCGAAAACCCAATTAGCACACACCCAGCTGCCACGGATATCCATTTAATATAAAGTGTATTTAACATACGTCTTGTACCAGCTACTAGTGTCATTAACCCTAAATCATGAATGAGAATTCCAACTATAATACCTATACCTACAATTAAAAATTGAAAAGAACTAGCTGTCTCGAAAGAGTTCGTTAGTACTGTACCAAAGACACTTAACCAAAAAATTAAATTACTTGGAGAAATGGCTACTAGTAAACCACTTAAGTAAGAGGACTTAAAGGATTTTTCTACCTTTTCTCCAGGGCTAGATATATCATGATCTGCGTTTTTGATGCTGTCGTACCCTATGTATAATAAAAATAAGGCTCCTACTAACCACATAATAATTTGGATAACGGGTGTAGCCAAAAAATTAGCTAATCCTGAATAGAGAAGAATAATTAAAAGTAAATCGATGGTCATACCACCAAGACCTACAATCCAGCCATGCATAAATCCATTTTTTAATCCCTGCTTCGTCATTTCCACTGTTACTGTACCCACTGGTAAAGCGATAGAGAGACCTAATAATACATTTGCTAAAAATAAAGTAACCAAAGAAACAACCTCTCCTAATTTATTATAAATATTCATTTTTTTGCAATATAATCCCTATTATTATATTAAATTATGGAATAAAATTCAATATTATGTATAATAAAACATATAAAGGGAGGAGGTTATGTTTATTGAAACAAAGAATAGCTATTATCTCAGATATTCACGGAAATAGTTTAGCATTGGAAGCTGTATTATCTGATATCTCACATCGTGGAATCAATGCGATATTTAATTTAGGTGATAGTTTATATGGACCGTTGGATCCCCTTGGAACTTTTAAACTATTAATGGAGCATAATATTACACATATTATGGGGAATTGTGATCGAATGATAGTGGATTCATCAGATAATGATTCGTCATCTACAATTAATTATGTGAAACGAAGTCTAACTATAGAGGCTCTCGATTGGTTACAACAACATTCACGTAGCTTAATCATAGATGATATCTTTTTATGTCATGGTACACCTCATTCTGATGAGGTATATTTATTAGAAGAGATGACAGAAGAGGGTGCAACCTTAAAAAGCTCAAAAGACATTATAAATGCTTTAGAAGGTGTTGAACAAGACGTTGTATTATGTGGTCATAGTCATATTCCAAGAACGCTCTATTTGCCAAACGGAAAATTAATTATAAATCCTGGTAGTGTAGGACTTCCTGCATACATAGACGATTTACCAATACCTCATAAAATGGAATCTGGATCCCCTCATGCCAACTATACAATTATTGAGAAGAGATCAACTAATTGGCTATTTGATCAAATCAGTGTTCCATACCATTGGGAAAAAGCAGCTGCTATGGCAGAAATAAATCAGCGTCAAGATTGGGCAGATGCTTTGAGAATGGGAAGATTTTAAGGAGGGAGAAATAATGCCTAAGATTAAAGCAATTGTGTTTGATTGGGGAGATACCCTTATGAAAGATTTTTCTGAATATGAAGGCCCAATGGCTGATTGGGATTATGTAGAGATTGTGGATGGTGTTAGTAAATCTCTACATATTGTTAGTCAGAGTTACATATGTTGCGTAGCTTCCAATGCCGGGGCTTCAAATTCAGAACTAATGGGAATGGCTTTAAAGCGTGTTGATATACAACAATATTTTCAATATCTTTTTACATCTAGAGAATTGGGCTTTTCCAAACCTAGTCTTGATTTTTTTAATAGGATTGTTCAAACTTTAGGCTTTACTCCTCAGGAATGTATTATGGTAGGTAATGATTATAATAAAGACATTATCCCTGCAAAAAAAATTGGGATGCAAACCATATTATTTTCTCAAGGATCTAAAGATGCGAATTTTGATTATGCAGATTATGTAATGAGTTCTATGGGGAATTTACATGATATTATATTAGAAATTGAGAAAAGAAATAATATTTATACGAGTTAAGTTTTAAAAAAAAGCCTTTTAAAAGGCTTTTTTTTGTTTCCGATAAAGCACATTATGTTAACTATCTCTGTATATAGTATGCACTCCTTAACGCTTAAAAGTATCAAAAGTAGAAAGTAGGATAGGATGAATAAATAGACTAAATGTATTTTAAAAGTACTTACCTGATAAATAAGTATACATAATCAATCATGTAATGGGTAAAAAGGAGGATGTCTCAGACAATGGAGAAAGCCAAAGTTAGTGTCATTCAGCTATTTGCTATGATGTTTATTTTTAATCTAGGGACTTCATTAATCGTAGCTTATGGAATAGGCGCAAAAAAAGACGCTTGGCTTGCTGTTCTTTTAGGCATGTGCATGGGGATGGTTTTATTTTTCCTCTACTACTCTTTATTTCGCCAATATCCGAATCTACCCCTTACTAGATATACAAGGGAAATATTCGGTGAAAATCTAGGATGGATTATTGGTTTGTTATACGTCTTGGTTTTTTTGTATATGGCTGCTAGAAATGTGCGGGACTTTGGCAGTTTGCTGGTTTCATCGACATTGCCAGAAACTCCGTTATTAGCTGTCAATGTCTCACTAGTTCTTGTGATATGTTATGTCCTTTATTTAGGAATTGAAGTGCTAGGGAGAACAGCAGAAGTATTTATTGTTGTTTTGTTGTTATTCGGGGTAGTAGGAAACTTCTTTGTCCTTGTTTCAGGTAATGTTGATTTTCATCAGTTACGGCCGTTTCTTGAACATGGGTGGAAACTACCCTTAACGGTGGCTTTTAGGGACGTTTTCTTTTTTCCTTATGGTGAAATGATTGTCTTTACGATGCTGCTTCCTTATTTAAACCGACCTAAACTAGTGAAAAAAGTATGGCTTTCTGCTATGGTTTCAAGTGGTCTGCTCTTAAGTTGGACAGCAAACCTAAATATTGCTGTTCTCGGTGTTGATACAGTAGGGAGATCCGTTTTTCCAACATTATTAACCATCGGAAAAGTAAATCTTTTTGATTTTATAGAAAGGCTTGATGCAATTGTTGTGTTTACGATGTTGCTTACGGTATTTTTTAAAGTCTCCATCTTTTTTTATGG
>Ga0209574_10000180_pt1 | contig 17602 bp, 20 predicted proteins | sample AgamicMgMarz_FD_187168 | JGI IMG/M metagenome (GOLD analysis project Ga0209574, IMG submission 187168) | Agave microbial communities from Guanajuato, Mexico - Mg.Ma.rz (SPAdes) (version 2) | ecosystem: Host-associated > Plants > Phyllosphere > Phylloplane/Leaf | place: Guanajuato, Mexico... | reverse complement strand
CGCCTGCGGCGCCCGCGCGCGGATGCCCTGGATCACCGCGGCGACCTTGGGCGCCGTCTCAGCGATCCGCTCGCTGATCTGGTCGCGGCCGTCGTGGACGTAGTCGCCCTTGCAGTAGGTGCCGACGGGCGAGGTCGAGATGCAGTTCTCGGCGATGCCGGTGAAGCCGATGTCGTTGCCGCCGATGTTGAACGTCACGACCTGGGTGTCGGCGTCGAGGGCGTCGAACTGGGGCGGGTTCGGGCCGGGGGTGACGCCCTGCGGCGCGGTCATGTTCTCCGTCTCGGCGCCCGAGCAGGTGGCGTCCCGGAATGCCGGCTGGGCGAGCTTGGGCGCCGCGAGGTGCGCGTAGTTGTTGCTCGACTTGAGGCAGCCGAAGGGCTGCAGCTGGAGCGGGATCAGGGGCCCCGCCGCATACGAGTCCCCGAGCGCGACATAGTCGGCCGCCGCCGGTGTGGCCGCGAACAGCGCCGCGATCACGCCCAGGCACGCCGCTCTCCCCCCGATTCGCACGCCTGTCTTGTGCCCTTCGAGGGCAGATCTCAAGCGCCGTGCGATAGCTTCCGACGCTTGCTGTCCAGTACCGAGCCCATCCGCACCGAGCTGCAGTCCGCGCTGCCCGAGCGTCCGTTCACGGTCGAGTTCTGGGACGGCACCGAGCTGCCCTCGACCAACGGCGGCGGACCGCGCTTCTCGGTGCGCTCGCCGGCGGCGTTCGCGCACGCGCTGAGGGCGCCCGGTCAGCTCGGCCTCGGCCGCGCCTACGTGTCCGGCGAGCTCGAGGTGGACGACGTGGACGCCGCGCTGGAGCTGCTCGACGGCTGGCAGCCGCCGGCGCTCGATCGCGCGGCGCGCGCCCGGCTCGCGCTCGCGGCCGCGCGCGCCACCGGCCTGCGCCTGCCGCCGCGCCCGCCCAAGGCCGAGCTGCAGCCGCGCGGCAAGCGCCACAGCCGCGAGCGCGACGCCCGCGCCGTCCGCCACCACTACGACCTGCCGCCCGAGTTCTTCGAGCTGTTCCTCGGGCCCTCGATGACCTACAGCTGCGCGGTCTTCTCGCGCGGCGCCACCACGCTCGAGCAGGCGCAGGAGACCAAGCTCGAGATGGTCGCCACCAAGCTCGACCTCAAGCCCGGGATGCGCGTCCTCGACATCGGCTGTGGCTGGGGCAGCTTCGCGATCCATGCGGCGGAGCGGCACGGCGTCAAGGTGGTCGGCATCACGCTGTCCCCGCCCCAGGTGGAGCGCGGGCAGCGCGTGGCCGCCGAGCGCGGGCTATCCGACAGCGTGGACCTGCGCGTGGCCGACTACCGCGAGCTCGCCGACGAGCCCTTCGACGCGGTGGCAAGCATCGGCATGGTCGAGCACGTCGGCGCCAATCAGATCGACGTCTACGCGCGCCAGGTCGCCCGTCTGGTCAAGCCCGGCGGTCGGATCCTCAACCACGGCATCGCGCGGTTGCGGCACACCGACCCCGAGGCCGGGCCGTTCTCGGAGCGCTACGTCTTCCCCGACGCCGCGCCGCTGCACCTGGCGCGCATCCAGCTCGCGCTCGAGCGAGCGGGAATCGAGACGGAGCACGTGGAGGGCCTCCGCAGCGACTACGCGGAGACCCTGAAGCACTGGGCGCGCAACCTCGACGCCAACCTCGCGGACGCGCTGCGCCTGGCCGGTCCGGAGCGCCTGCGGGTGTGGCGGCTCTACCTGCGCGCCGCCCGTCGGGGCTTCGAAAGCGGCTTCACGTCGATCTATCAGGTGCGCGGACGACGAGCTTGAGGGTTCGCCCCATAAGATCGCGCGCGCCAACGGAATAGGAGCCCAATGAAACTGATCGGTGCCGGCCTACCGCGAACCGCCACTACCACCCAGATGATCGCGCTCGAGATGCTCGGGCTGCCCTGTTACCACATGCGCGACATGATGGGGAACCTGTCCAAGAGCGTCCCTCAGTGGCGTCAGGCCCTCGATGGCAACGGACCCTGGGAGGAGATCTTCGAGGGCAAGGAGTCGATCGTCGACTGGCCCGGGTCTTACTTCTGGCGCGAGCTGATGGACGTCTACCCCGACGCCAAGGTGCTGTTGAGCGTCCGCTCGGCCGAGAGCTGGGTCGACAGCATGCAGAACACGATCGCCCAGATCTGGTTGGGCGACAGCCTCATGCACCACCTCGCGCAGGCGCAGTATCAGATCGACCCCCTGTACGCCGGGTGGCTCGACGTGCTGCGCGACATGTGGATCGAGGCGGACATGCTGATTGCCTCCAAGGCCGATCCCGAGAAGATGGCCGCCGAGATGGAGCGGTGGAATCAGACGGTGATCGACACGGTGCCCGCCGAGCGCCTCCTGGTCTGGGACCCCAAGGACGGCTGGGAGCCCCTCTGCGAGCTGCTCGAGCTGCCGGTGCCCGAGCAGCCGCTGCCTCACGTGAACGACACGGAGAATTTCCAGAAGGCCCTGATCATGGGCCCGGCGATCAACTCCATCAACGACTGGTGGGAGCGCGAGAAGCCGGAGCCGGTGCCAGCCTAGCCGCGCGCAGGATCCACACGGCGGGCGCAACCACGAGGGCGGTGGCGCCCGCCGCCAGTGCCACCACCCCGAGCTCGGTCAGGGCCAGCCCGCCGGCGAGCGCCAGCGTCGCGCCGGTCGCGCCCGCGAGCAGGTCGTTGAAGCCGAGCAGCTTGCCGCGCTCCGCGGGGCGCGTGCTGTCGGCCAGCTCGGCGGTGGCGGCGACGAACGAGAAGTTCCACCCCAGCCCGAGGCCGAACAGGGCCACGGCCATCGCGGGCACGCTCTCGATCCAGACCAGGCTGACCGCCGACACCGCCATCACGCCGAGGCCGGCAGCCAGCGAGGGCCGCCTTCCGATCCGGTCGATCACGTCGCCGACCACGATCACAAGCGCGTACATGCCGACCACGTGCGCGCCGATGATCGGGAACACGTTGTGCCCGGCGTGGTGATGATGGTCGACCACGACCGCGCCGGTCAGTGTCATCACCGCCACCATCACCGCAAAGCTGGCCTGGGCCGCCACCATCGCCGGGATCACGCCGGGGCGGCGCAGCAGCTCGGCGAGCGGCGCCGCCGGCCCCTGCTCGCCCTCATGAGAGGCCAGCAGGATCGCGATCTGGCGTGGGTCTGGGCGGACTGACACGACCAGCACCAGGCCGATCAGCATGAAGCCGCCGGCCGCGAGCCAGAGCGGGGCCAGCGCGCCGCCGTCGAGGTCGCGCCCGGCCAGCAGGGGGCTGAACACCGCCGGGCCCAGGATCGCGCCGAAGACGGCTCCGAACAGCACCATGCCGATGCCGCGGGCGCGCCGCTCGGGCGGGTACATGTCGCCCGCGGCGGTGCGCGCCAGCAGGGAGACGCCGCTCGCCGCCCCCACGCCTGCGAGACCGCCCAGCACCGCCGGCGCGAACTCGGTCTCGCTCCCGATCGCCGCCAGCGCGCAACCGGCGGCGCCGACCCCGTAGCCCGTCGCCAGGACCGGAATGCGCCCGACGCGGTCCATCGCCCTTCCGGCCGGGAGGGAGGCGAGCGCCCCGCAGGCCAGCACGATCGCCGGACCGAGGCCGAGCAGCCCCTCCACGTCGACGACCAGCACGAGCGTCAGCGAGGCGACCGCTGCCGACAGCTGGAGCATCGCCGAGTTGGCGGCGAGCGCGGCGGCCAGCAGCACGGTGTTCCGGCGGATCGGAAGGTCGGCCGGCTCGCGCACCCGGGCGAGCCTACCGGCGCTACATCAGCAACGCCGGCGAGTAGGGCTCGGCCGAGTGCTCCGGCTCGGGCCCGGGTGTGGCCGCGGCGGCGTGGTCCTTGAGCGCCACGAGCGAGTCGAGGAAGCGCTCGATCAGCTGCGCGTCGTCCTCGGTCAGCCACGCCAGCACGCGGTCCGCGGGCGCCAGGACGGGCTCGACGTAGTCGGCCAGGTGAGCGTCGCCCTCCGGCGTGACGGTCAGGATGCGCATGCGCCGGTCGTGCGGGTGCGGCGCCCGCTCCACGTACCCGGCGTCGATCAACCGACCTGCCAGGGCGGTCACGCCGCCGGAGGTCAACCCGAGCCGGTGCCCGAGCTCCCCGGGCGTCAGCCCCCCCATCACCGATAGGTGCTCCAGGGCCGCCAACTCGACCTGGTGGACGCCGGTCTGGCGGGCGCGCGCGGCGCGCTGGTAGCCGCCCGCGAGCTCCACCCGGCGCAGCAGTTCGCGCAGCCGCTGAGCATGGGACATTGGCTCTGTACTCATTGGCTCACCTCGTCCAGGATGCGGCGCGTGAAGCCCGAGGAGCGGTTTGCGGCCAACCTCCGACGGATCCGGACCGACGCCGGACTGTCGCAGGAGCAGCTCGCCGGGCGCACCGGTCTGCACCCGACCGAGATCTCGCGGCTCGAGCGAGCCGTGCGCGAGCCGCGCCTGGGGACGATCGTCCGCCTGGCACGCGGACTCGACGTGGGTGTGGAGCGTCTGGTCGCGGGCATTCGCTGAGTGGACAGGAATGGTACACGCATTATGAGCTATTGGCTCTAGGCTTTCTGGCTACGACGGCGCGTTCCGACGTCCTCACCCTGTCCGTGCCGGCCCACCTCGTGCCGGGGCTTGTCGATGCCCTGGAACACCTCCGTCCCAGCCGCGGCCCGGACCTCGACGCCCTCGCGCGCCAGCTGGCCGAGGGCGGTCCGCTCACCGCGCGCCGCGATTTGCTGGTGGGGCTGCTGGCGGTGGCGATCGACGAGGCCGGTGAGCGGATCGCTGCGCGCGGCACCGGCCTGCTGCGCGGCGGGGGCTCGACCGACGGGTTGCGTGAGCGGCTCGCGGAGCTGAGCGGCCTGCTCGACCTGTACGAGGGCCTCGAGATCCAGCGCCCTAGAGCGGGTCGCGAAGGAAGCTGAGCCTGCCGGTCGTGCCGCCGTCCACGTAGATCGTCTGCCCGGTGACGAAGCCCGCCGCCGGCGAGAGCAGGAAAGCCACGAGCGGGGCCACGTCGCGCGGCCGGCCCACGCGGCCGGCCGGAATCGAGCGTCCGTAGGCACCGGCGTCGTAGCCGGGCCGAGCGCTGATGCGCGGCACCTCCACCACCCCCGGCGCGACCGCGTTGACGCGCACGCCCCTCGGGGCCAGCTCGACCGCGAGCGCGCGCGTCCAGGCGTTGACCGCGCCCTTCGTGGCGGCGTACGCGGCGTGGCGCGGGAAGCCGCCGTGGGCGTGGATCGAGCTGACGTTGACGATCGCGGCGTCGCCCGCGAAATGGGCGAGCGCGCGCTGGGCGCAGTAGAAGCAGCCGCGCACGTTGAGGTCGAAGAGCGCGCGGAAGGTCGCGGGGTCGGTGTCCTCGAATGCCACCTCGCGCGTGACGCCGGCGTTGTTCACGAGCCCGTCGAGCCCGCCGAGCGCGGCCGCCGCGTCGTCGACCACGCGCCGGCACTCCTCCAGGTCGGACAGGTCGCCGGTCACGGCCACCCCCGCGCCCGCGAGCTCGAGCGTCTCGGCGAGCGGCGTGTGGGCCGAGTGCAGCGCCAGCTTCGCTCCGCGCCGGGCCAGCTCCACCGCGATGCCCTGGCCGATCCCCACCGCCGCGCCGGTCACCAGCACGTGCCGGCCCTTCAAGTCGGTCACCGCGCCGTCCACCCGCCATCCACGCGCAGGCTCGTTCCGGTGACGAGAGCCGAGGCGTCGGAGGCGAGGTACAGCACCGCGCCGGTCACGTCCTCCACGCGCCCGATGCGCCCGAGCGGGATCTGGTCCTCGACCTCGGCGCGGAAGGTCTCGTCGGCGAGGAAGCCGGCCGTCATCGGCGTGTGCACGAACGTGGGCGCGACCGAGTTCACGCGCACTCCGTGGGGCGCCAGTTCGACCGCGGCGGCCCTCGTGAGGCCCTCCACGGCGTGCTTGGTCGTGCAGTAGACGGTGCGCCGCGGGGCGCCGACGTGGCCCATCTGGGAGGAGATCAGGACGATCGACCCGCCGCCCGCGGCGACCATCCGGAGCGCTGCCGCCTGGACCGTAACGAACGCGGCGCGCACGTTGAGTGCGAGCAGCGCGTCGAGGTGGTCGTCCGAAACCTCGAGCAGCGGCTCTGGCAGGTTGGCGCCCGCGGCGACCACCAGCACGTCGAGGCGATCGAGCCCGGCGACCACGCCGCGCAGGCGCCCGGAGTCGGTGACGTCGCAGGCGGCCGGCGTGAGAGCGCCGCCGGCGGCGGCCGCGAGGCTGTCCAGGTCGCTCCGCGTCCGGCTGACCGCCACTACCCGCGCGCCCGCTTCGGCCAGCGCCAGCGCGCAGCCGCGCCCGATCCCACGGCCGGCTCCGGTGACCAGCGCCGTCCGGCCGGCGAGCGGCCTCAAGCGTGCACGCGCTCCAGCCGCATGCGGGCGGTGAGGGCGTGGCCGGGGAACAGCTCGGCCTCCGAGATCGCCTCCGCGGCGGGTGCGATCTGGCGCATTCCCTCCTCGGTCAGCCACTGGTAGGTGAGCGTCTTGAGGAACTTGCCGACCCAGAGGCCGCCCGTGTAGCGCGCCGCACCCGAGGTGGGGAGCACGTGGTTGGTGCCGACGGCCTTGTCTCCGAACGCCACCGTCGCGTGCTCGCCGAGGAAGAGCGAACCGTAGTTGCGCAGGCCGTCGAGGTACGCGTCCAGCTCGTCCTCGCGGGCGTGGACCTCCACGTGCTCGTGGGCGTAGCGGTTGGCGAGCTCGATCGCCTCCGCCCGATCGCGCACGACGACTATCTCCCCGTGGTCGCGCCAGGCCGCGCCGGCGACGTCGCGGGTCGGCAGCCAGGCCAGCAGCGCGCTCACCTCGGCCACGACGGCGGCGCCGAGCTCGGGCGATGTGGTGACCAGCACCGCCGCTGAGGTCGGGCCGTGCTCAGCCTGGCCGAGCAGGTCGGCGGCGACGAGGCCGGCATCGGCCGTGGCGTCGGCGATCACGAGGATCTCGGTCGGACCTGCGAGCAGGTCGATCCCGACCCTGCCGAACAGCTGGCGCTTGGCCTCGGCGACGTACGCGTTGCCTGCGCCGACGATCATGTCCACCGGCTCCAGCTCGGCGAGGCCGAACGCCATCGCGGCGAGCGCCTGGACGCCGCCGAGGCAGAGGATCCGGTCGGCCCCCGAGGACGCCATCGCGTGCAGTACGGCCGGATGGATGCCGCGGCCGTCGCGCGGAGGCGCGCTGGCCACCACGCGCTCGACCCCGGCCACCTTCGGGACCACGACGGTCATGAAGGCGGAGGCGAGCATCGGGTAGCGGCCGCCCGGGACGTAGGCGCCGACCGCCCCGACCGGCACGTGGCGGTGGCCGAGGCGGACGCCGCGGAGCGTCTCGACCTGGAGATCCGAGAGCGTCTCGAGCTGGCGCTCCGCGAAGTCGCGCACGCGCGCCTGCGCGAAGGCGACATGGCGGCGCAGATCCTCCGGAAGCGTGTCCGCGGCCGCAGCGACCTCCTCGGCGCCGACCACGAACGAGTCCGGCGCCCAGTCGTCGAGGCGGAGCGACCACTCGCGAACCGCCTCCTCGCCACGCTGCTCGACGTCAGCGAGCAGCTCGGCGACCGTCTCCCGGACCTCCTCGCCGGCTGCTGCCGGCGGCGCGGCCGCCGCTCGCTTGAGGTGGTGCGCCACTTTAGGCCGCCCGCTCCGGCGCGCTCGGCGCCCGCCTGTGGTGGTGCGCCACTTGGGTTGCCCGCTCCGGCGCGGTCGGCGCCCGCATCTGGTGGCGCGTCATCAGGCCGCCCGCGCCCTCGCCGTGGGCGCGCTCGCCTCCGGCGGCTCGGCGGCGTGGCCGAGCTCGCTCGACAGGGCCGCCGTGGCGGCCATCAGCGCGTCGCCGAACTCGCCGTACCGGTCCGCCGGCAGGTCCGCCATCGGCGCGATCACGGCCAGTGCGGCGACCGCTTCGCCGTCCTCCCCGAAGACCGGCGCCGCCAGGCCGCGCGTGTCCGGCTCGTACTCGCGGTCCTCCACCGCATACCCGCGCGCGACGGTTCGCCCGAGCTCGCGGCGCAGCGACTCGGGCCCGGTGCTCGTCCGATCGGTGAACGACTCGAGTGGCTCGGCGAGCACGGCCTCGCGCCAGCTCTCTCGCCACGCGAGCAGCGCCTTGCCCGCCGCGGTGCAGTGGCACGGCACCAGCTCGCGCAGGTGAGGTCGGCAACCGGAGCCGACGTCACCGGCGGCGTGCACCAGGCAGAGCGCGGACAGGTAGCTCGGCACGCACAGGTGACACCCCCGGCCCAGCCGCTCGCGCAGCGCGCTCACGTGCGGGACGGCCACCTGCGTCAGCTCGGCTCGCTCGACGACCTGGCCGGCCAGCGCGACCACGCGCATCGTGGGGCGGTAACGCCGCCGCCGGCCGTCGCTCAACGCCACGTAGCCCTCCGACTCCAGCCGCTTGAGCACCCGGCGCGCGGTGCGCACGTGCACGCCGAGCCCGTCGGCCAGCTCGGGAGCCGAGCGCGGCGCCACGGCGAGCAGCTCCATCGCGCGCAGAGTGCGCGTGACGTGCCAGGCCTCAGGCGCCGACACCCAGCGCCTCCCGCTCGCCAGCGCGCAGGCTCACGACGAGCTCGTCGACCGCGCGCGCGTAGATGCGGACATCGGCCGCGCAGACCAGCAGCGTCGACCGGTCGCCCGCCAGCTCCCACAGCAGTCCGGGGTCGTTCGGGCCGGCTACGCCGGACGCGATCCCGGCGGCCTGCGCGGCCCCCTGCACGTGGGCGATCGCCTCGCGCACGCGCGCCGAGGTCGGCGCGAGCCCGCCGTCGAGGGCGAGCGCGAGGTCCGCGCAGCCGACCACGAGCGCGTCGACCCCGTCGACCGCCGCGATCTCCTCGGCGGCCTCGACCCCGGCGGCGCTCTCGATCTGGGCCAGGAGCAGCGGGTCCGCGGGGCTCGCCGGCGCGGCGGCGCCGGCCCCGTCGTGCGAGGTCGCCGCGGGGAGGCCGCTCGCTGGCGCGGCGGCGCCGGCCCCGTCGTGCGAGGTCGCCGCGGGGAGGCCGCTCGCTGGCGCGGCGGCGCGTCCGTACCCGCTCGCCCGGCGCGCCGCGAACCCGCGGCTGCCGCGCGGCGGGTGGCGCAGCCGGTCGGCAAGGCGGCGCGCTTCGGCGGCCGACTCCACGCGCGGCGCAACCACCCCGTCCACGCCCGCGTCCAGGATCGCCGGCACGCGGGCGGAGCTCGCCAGCCGCACGAGCGCCGCGCACCGCGCCGCGCGGGCGGCCACGGCGAGCGGTGCCACGTCGCCCGCGTCCAGCGCTCCGTGCTCGAGGTCGATCCAGACGAAGTCGAGGGGCTCGGCCACCAGCTCCGCCAGCGCGACCCCCGGGAGGGTGAGCACGGTGCCGAACAGCGGCTCGCGGCCGCGCAGCCGGGTGCTGAATCGAGGTGGGCTCGGGGCGTCCAAGAGTGCGAGTCATACGATGACTTCCCTCGCGGGCCCCGAGGGCGCTTCGTTCGGTCAGAAGCTGTCAGCGGGACAGTTTCATCCCGGTACCACCGCGCCGCCTTCGCGACTCGTCGCGCCGGTTCGCTCACGCAGGTAGCCCTCGACCGTCAACAGGTGCTCGCGCATGGCCAGGCGGGCGCCGGCGGCGTCGCCGGCCGCGATCGCCTCCAGGATGCGACCGTGCTCGGGCAGTCCGCGCTCGAAGCGCGACTGCGGGCGGGCGAGCGCGCCGAAGGTGGCGCTCAGCGCGCGGTGGACGGGCTCGGCCATCCGCGCCAGCGGCCGGTTGCGCGCCGCGCGGATGATCGCCCGGTGGAAGTCGATGTCGGCCTGCTGGTAGAGCGGCTCCGCGGCGGGGTTGCCGCGCGCGCGCTCGGCCGCCGCGCGCATCGCGTCGAACGCGTCCGAAAGCGCCTGGATCGCCTCGGGCGTGGCCCGCTCCGCGGCGAGACCGGCGGCCTCCACCTCGAGCAGGCGCCGCGACTCGAGGTACTCCGCCAGCACGTGCGCGGCCCGGTCTCCGCTCACGAGCGCCGCGAGCACATCCGGGTCGAAGACGTCCCAGTCCTGCTCGGGCCTGACGACCGCACGCCGGCCGTGCCGCACCGACACCAGGCCGCGCTCGGCGAGCGCCCGCTGGCACTCCCTGATCACGCCGGTGCTCACACCGAACTGCCCGGCGAGCTCGGTCAGCGTGGGCAGCCGCTCGCCCTCCGCCACCGCGCCGCCGGTGATGTCGCCGAGCAGCACGAGCATCACCTCGCGGTGGAGGGAGGACATGCGCTGAGTTAACCACGACCGGGACGCCCGCTGTTAGCTACTTTGGACGTATGGACCGCCGTACCAAGCTGTTGCTCGCCATGACCGCCGGCTGTGTCGCCCTGTTCGCGCTGGTGGTCCTCGGCGCCTACTACTGGCATCCCGGACAGACGCTCGACGAGGAGGGGCTGGCCGGGTTCGTGCAGGCGAGGGACGACTGGTTGCGGCCGGTCGCGTGGCGCTTCACCGAGCTCGGGGACCCGGCTCAGGTGGCCGCGATCACGCTCGTGTTGGCCGCATTCGCGCTCGTGCGCGGCCGGCCTCGACTGGCGCTGGGCGTGCTCGCGCTGATCGCCGCGACCAGCGTGTCGAGTCAGCTCCTCAAAGCGCTGCTCGCCCATCCGCGCTTTCCTCCGATATTCGACTACCCGGTTGGCCCCAAGGCCCTCCCGAGCGGGCACGGGACCGCCGCGATGTCGCTCGCGCTGGCCGGAGTGCTGGTGGCGCCGCGCCGGGCGCGCTGGGCCGCCGCCGTGATCGGCTCGGGCCTGGCGCTTGCGGTCGGGGCCTCGGTCGTCGCCGTGGGCTGGCACTTCCCCAGCGACGTGATCGCCGGCTACCTGCTGGCCACGGGCTGGGCGCTGGCGATCTTCGCGGGGCTGCACGAAGTGAACCTCCGCCGCCCCGCGACCGACCGCTGGACGCGCACCGCGCTCGCTCGGGCGAGCGACCGGATCGCCACCGGCGGCCTCGCGGTGCTGGCCGTCGTCGCCGCCGCGGTCGCTGTCCTGGGCACCGCCGCATACGTGCTGGCCGACCCGAGCGGCGCGAGCTGCTTCGCGCGCGAGCACACGGCCTTCGTGGTCGTGGCCGGTGGGGTCGCCTCGTCGGCGGTGGCGCTGCCGGTCGCGCTCGCCCGCGTCGCGCGGCGCGGCTGACGCTTTCGGTCAGCGTCCTGCCCAGACCACCCATACGGTGGAAAAGGCAGGACGGTGCGGTGCGGTAGCGACGAGAGAGGGAAAAGGCGGTGCTTGTATACTAGTCGGCACCGATCCTTCCCCCGGCCTCCGCGCAGCGAGCCGCTCTTGCATGGGCCCGCAGGTTTGCCAACCGCGCCACGCCGACTGGATCGGGCATTCCCTCCCTCCGGGCGACTCCGCCGGCGCCGTCAGGCACTGGCGGAGCCGCCCTGGGCGCTACCGTTCGCGCCGTGTCCGATCTCACTCGCAGTTCCGGCGGCCCTCCATCGCGACGCGGCCGCGAGCAGCGCGCCTACCGCCTGGTCGTGACCGGCAGCGTGGCGGGCGCGGTCGCCGTGGTCGGCGCGGTGCTCGCCGCGGTCGGCGTGTTCGGCTGGGGCGTGCCGATCCTGGCCGCGATCATCGCGGTGGTCTGCGTGCTGCTGTTCCGCCGCACCGTCGGGAGCTAGAGCTAACCCCCCTCCAGCTCGCGCAGCAAGCGGTCGAGGGCGATCACCTCGCCGGCCGCCGAACGCACGCTGTCGGCGCTGGCCTCGCCGCGCCAGCTGCCCTCGCACGCCACCGCCAGCCGCTCGCCTGCGTCGATCAGCGAGCCGTGCAGGGCGTCGCGCAGCACGTCCGCCGGCCCCGCCAACCCGACGGCCGCCGCCGCGGGCTCGCCCGGCCAGCCGACCGCCTCGAGCAGGGCGTCGAGCCGCCCGAGGCGGTCGCGGCCGCGCCGCACCTCATCGAGCGAGGTCGCCGCCTGGCCCAGCGCGCCGAACGCCAGATGCAGCGCCTCGAGCGCCGCCCGGTACTGCAGGAGAACCGTCTCGCGCACGCAGGGGACGAGCGCGGCCGGGAGTTCCACGGCCACCTGTGCCATCGCGCTCCTTTCGTAAGAGGCACGCGAAGGAGGCCGCCGTGCTTGCGGCCGGGCGTATCGTGGGTGTGCGCCGAACTCACCTTCGGTGCCATGCCCCGGGACGTGGTCGCGTCGCCGGGGCGCTTAGCTGGTCGTCACGAACATACGTTCGCCCGCGGACGGAACGACCGGGGAGAAACTCCCGCCGGCGCGGCTTCCCCGGGAGCGCGACCACGTCCCGTGCTTCGGTACCGAGGCGTGCGCCGGGCCACGCACGCGGCGCCGCGCCGCACGGGGCGGGTCGCGCTCCTTCAGCCGCAGACTTCGCAGCCGGGCACGCGCGGCACCGGCTCGCGCGTGACCCGCATCGTGCGCAGGTCGTAGAGCAGCGCCGCGCCGAGCGTCGCCAGCTGGCACAGGCCGGTCACCTGGTGGAGCGTCTCGAGCGCCACCTGGCCGCCGACGAACGCGCATGCCGGGCCGAGCGTCGGCGCGGGCGAAGGGCGCCCACGGCGCTGCTCGACGAGCTCGTCGTAGAGCGGGTGGGTCTCGCGGTAGGCCGCCTCCTGGCAGGCGTAGCACCCGGTCGTGCCGGGCACGTACAGGGGCCCGACGCGGGCCACCGGCGGCGAATGGCTCATCGTGATGAACGCAACGCCGGCCGCGACGCAGGCGGCGTTGACCCAGCGCTCGATGTCGTGGGCGGGCCAGTCGGCGGCGTTGACGACGAAGTCGGCGCCCTCGATGACCGCGCTCACCGAGTCCACGGCGTCGAGCCGGCGCGGCACCGGCGTCAGCCGGCAGGCCGAGTCGAACTCGGCCAGTGCCTCGGCCGCCGCCTCGGTCTTGGGCCGACCGATGTCGCGCTCGCGGTACAGGATCTGCCGGTTGAAGTTGCTCTCCTCGACCACGTCGCCGTCCACCAGCACCAGTTCGCCCACGCCGCAGCACGCGAGCGCGTAGGCGGCCCAGCTCCCCAGGCCGCCCACGCCGAGCAGCGCGACGCGGGCGGAGCGGATGCGGCGGTGGTACTCCGAGGCCGGCGTGTCGGGGCCGGCGAGGTCGGCGAAGTAGCGCAGCTGGCGGTCGTAGCGCTCCCGGTCGCGAGGGCCCGTGCGCTCGTCGTCGGCCGCGTCCTCGAGCAGGGCGGCCTCGGCCAGGTCGGCCAGGGCCGAGCGCACGCGCTCCCGGCCGAACTCGCTCTCGAGCGCCGCGGCGGTGCGCGTGCCGTCGAGGGCGGCGAGCAGCAGGCGGGCGATCCGGTCGGGCTGCTCGATCACGAGGTCCGAGTCGGCGGCGGGGCGCAGGATGTAGATGTCGCCGGCGGCCGACTCGACGGCGTCGACCGTGCGCTTGAGGCGCGGCTTGAGCAAGCGCGGGCTCCTTTCGAGTGGCGGCCGCCCGGCCCGGCGCCGGAGCGCCGGGCCGAGCCGCCATGGGCTCAGGAGATCTTGGTCACCGAGAGCGCCGGCAGGACCGGATCCGTCTTCTTGATCGTCACTTGTGAACACCTCCTTCCGCGAGTCTCGCGACGTACAGGACCTTGAGCTGGAGCAGCTCGTCGGCGTCGGGCACGAGCGCGCCGTCGGCGAGCACCCCGTGCACCCCGGCGCACGCGAGCCCGGCCCGTCCCAGCGCGGCGACCACGCGCTCGCGCGGGAAGTGGCGCTGGGCGTGGACGCTGGTCACGCGCTCGTAGAGCCCGCGCTCGCGCGGGCTGAAGATCTCGATCGAGGCCTCGGCTCGGCAGCCCGGCGCGGCGTCGCCGCCCGACGCCCCGCGCCAGGCGAAGAGCACGTCACCGTGCGCCGAGACGCTGTCGGTGGCGAACGTCGTGCGGTAGGCGAGCAAGGTGTTCAGGTCGAACATGGCGAGTCCCTCCCGATGCAGGTTCGCCGCGATCGACCCGAATGCCGAGGCCAGGTCTCGTTCCTCGCTCAGGTAGTTGAGCGAATCGTCAAAGCAGGTGACCAGGTGGAACCGGTCGAGCGTGGGCAGCTCGCGGACGTCGGCGTGGACGAGCTTCGCCGCGGGAGCCTTGCGAGCGGCCTCTGCCAGCATCGCCTCCGAGGCGTCGCAACCGGTTACCTCGAAGCCGGCACGCAGAAAGGGGACGAAGCTGTTCCCCGTTCCGCACGCGAGATCGAGCAGCTTCCTGCCCGCCAGCCCATACTCGTCCGCCAGCGCGAGCACGTGCCTGGTCCAGGCGTCGTAATCGGAGCCCGCCGTGAAGGCGTCGTAGAACGGTGCGAACGGGTCGTACGCGGCCGAATCGGCAGTGCGCTCGGGCATATCGAACACGACCCGAGCCAGATTGTCTTTCGTTACGGTGGAGTTGGTGTGCCTGAATGGGTTATGGTCGCCTCAGACATGGCCAAGGAACAGGCTGGTCTGGTCGACGCTCGGCTCGCAAAGGCGCTCTCGCATCCGATGCGTGTGCACATCCTCGCGATCCTGAACGACCGGGTCGCCAGCCCCAACGAGATCGCCGGCATGATCAACGAGCGGCTGCCGAACGTGAGCTATCACGTGCGCGCGCTGCACGAGCTGGAGTGCATCGAGCTCGTGCGCACCGCGCAGCGGCGTGGCGCTATCGAGCACTACTACCGCGCGCTCAAGCGGCCCTTCTTCAGCGACCGCGACTGGAAGCGCCTGCCCCAGTCGGCCCGGCAGGCGATGTCCGACGTCGCCCTCCAGATGGTCTGGAAGGACGTGTCGACCGCGATCGAGGAGGACACCTTCGAGCGCCGCCCGGACCGCTACCTCACCCGCAGCCCGCTCGTCCTCGACGAACGCGGATGGGGCGAGCTCAACGAGGTGCTCGGCGGGGTGCTGGCGGAAGCTGAGCGGATCGGGTCGCAGAGCGTCAAGCGGCTTGCCAAGGCGGACGAGATCGGCATCCCCACCCGGCTGGTGATGATGCACTTCGAGGCGAGCGAGGCCGAGGAGCCCGACTCGGGCGGCGGCTCGCGCAAGCGCCGCAAGCGCTAGTCATCTAGGCCTCCAGCGCTCGGCGCAGCCGACCGCGCGCTCGGTGCAGGCGCACCTTCACGGTGGCCTCGGGGAGGCCCATTCGGCGCGCAACCTCGACCTGGGTCAGATCCTCGGCGTAGCGCAGGTGCAGCACGCGCCGGTCGCGCTCGGCCAGCGTGCTCAGCGCCTGCTCGACGGTCAGGCGCACGGCGGCCCCGGCGAGCGCGTCGTCCTCGCCCGGTGCGGCGTGCGCCAGCTCGAGGCTGCCGAGCCGGGCCCGGCGCCCGAGCACGCGGCGCGCCTCGTTGCGCGTGATCTCCAGCAGCCAGGGCAGCGGCGCCTCGGGTGAGCGGCAGGCGTCGCGGCGCAGCCAGGCCCGGACGAGCGCCTCCTGCACGGCCTCCTCGGCATCCGCGCGCGGCAGCACCCGCACGGCTTCGCGGTAGCAGCGAGTTCGCAGCCCGCCCCAGTCCCAGACCGTCTCTTTGGATGTATCGACCGTGATCGCTAAGGATTGTCTATGCAAATCGCCGCCGGACTGATACAACTCGGGAACCTCGCTCAGCAAGGGACTTGTCGAGGAGCGAGACGGACTCGCAGGAGGTCGAGATGGGCCTGGCCCGGCGCCGCGTGCGCGTGCTCGCGGCGGATCGTCATCCGCTCTACCGCGACGCCCTGACCAGGGCCATCAGGGAACGGCCGGAGCTGGAGCTGGTCGGCCAGGCGCGCGACGGGCGCGAGGCGCTCGACGCGATCGGCAGCGAGCAACCCGATGTCGCGGTGATCGACCGGACCCTGGCCGGGCTCAGCGGCGACCAGATCCTCAACGCGGTCGGTCGCGACAGCCTCGGCACCCGCGTGGTGATGATCGCCGCCGAGCCCGACCCGGAGCTCGTCTACGCGGCGATCGCCAACGGGGCGGCCGGCTACCTCACCAAGGACGCCGACGCGCGCGAGCTGTGCGACGCGATCGCCGCGGTCGCCCGCGGCCGGACCGTGCTCGCGCCGCAGCTCCAGGCCGGTATCGCCGGCGAGATCCGGCTACGCGCCCTGGACGAGCGCCCCCTGCTGAGCGAGCGCGAGCGCCAGACCCTGGAGCTGGTGGCCGCAGGGCTGACGGCGCCCGAGATCGGCCGGCGGCTGTGCCTCGCGACGCCGACGGTGAAGACGCACCTGCACCACGTCTACGACAAGCTCGGCGTGGCGGAGCGCGCCGCAGCGGTGGCCGAGGCGATGCGCCGCGGCCTGCTCGAGTAGGCCGGCTCCGCGTTGCCTGGCCAGCCAGCCAGGATTGGTAGGCTCGCCTGACCTTGGCCAGGGTCTGCATCATCGGCGCGGGGTCGTCGGGCATCGCGTCCTGTCAGGTGCTCGGAGCGCGCGGCATCGACTTCGACTGCTTCGAGAAGGGGTCGGGCATCGGCGGCAACTGGCGCTACGGCAACGACAACGGCATGTCGTCGGCATACCGCTCGCTCTTCATCAACACCTCGCGCGCGATGATGGAGTACGCCACCCACCCGATGCCGGACGACTATCCGGACTACCCGCATCACACGCAGATAGCCCGCTACTTCGAGGACTACGTCGACCGCTTCGGCCTCCGCGAGCGGATCCGCTTCAACACCGAGGTCGCGCGGGTCAACCCCGCGGGCGACTGCTGGGAGGTCACGCTCGCCGGCGGCGAGTCGCACCGCTACGACGCCGTGATGGTCGCGAACGGCCACCACTGGGATCCCAAGTACCCCGAGCCGCCCTTCCCCGGCCAGGCGTCGTTCACCGGGGAGCAGCTCCACTCGCACTGGTACCGCGAGCCCGACGAGCGCTTCGTCGACCGGCGCGTGCTCGTGCTCGGCATCGGCAACTCGGCGACCGACATCGCGACCGAGGCGTCGCGCTTCTCCGCCGAGACCTACCTGGCGATGCGCCGCGGCGCGTACGTGATGCCGAAGTTCATCGGCGGCGTGCCGCTCGACCAGCTGGCGCCGGCCTGGGCGAACAGGTTGCCCTTCGCGGTCACTCGGCCGATCCTGATGCGCGAGGTCAAGCGCGTCCAGGGCCCGATGGAGAGCTACGGGCTGCCCAAGCCCGACCACAAGCTCGGCGAGGCGCACCCGACGGTGTCGGCCGACCTGCTCGACCGGATCGGTCACGGCCGCATCGCCGTGAAGCCCAACATCGAGCGGATCGACGGACCGGTCGTGCGCTTCTGCGACGGCACCAGCGCGGAGGTCGACACGATCGTCTGGTGCACCGGCTACCGCATCACGTTCCCGTTCCTCGACCCGGAGGTGATGGGCACGGCCGGCAACCACGTGCCGCTCTACCGGCGCGTGGTCCACCCCGAGCAGCCGGGGCTCTTCTTCGTCGGGCTGGTCCAGCCGCTGGGCGCGATCATGCCGATCGCCGAGCGCCAGTCGGAGTGGATCGCCGACCTGTTCGAGGGGAGGGCGGCGCTGCCGGAGCCGCAGCGCATGGCGCGGGCGATCGAGCGCGAGGAGAAGGCCATGCGCAAGCGCTACGTGGCCTCCACCCGCCACACGATCCAGGTCGACTTCCACCCGTACATGCGCCTGCTGGCGCGCGAGCGCAAACGCCGGCGCGGCG
>Ga0209574_10000177_pt1 | contig 17727 bp, 18 predicted proteins | sample AgamicMgMarz_FD_187168 | JGI IMG/M metagenome (GOLD analysis project Ga0209574, IMG submission 187168) | Agave microbial communities from Guanajuato, Mexico - Mg.Ma.rz (SPAdes) (version 2) | ecosystem: Host-associated > Plants > Phyllosphere > Phylloplane/Leaf | place: Guanajuato, Mexico... | reverse complement strand
ATGTTGAAAAAAATGAGTACGACCATGAATATATCCAGATTTAAAAATTCTCTATAAGATCTCCGTTGGTTTTTATCTAAAGACGCATCTAATGTCATGAGTATAAGGAAGACTTTCGGTTTTATACAAAGACTGAAAATGAAAATTGATAATAATTCATCTAGGTATACTAACTAAGGATAAGGATAACGATAACCAATAAAAAAATAAAGGGTGTATTCAAAATGGAAACTACTTATAATCAGAGAGAGAAAATGACAGATTTTATTAAAGATAACAAACAAAATTTTCAGGATAAACTTTTATCAGAGGCAGTTAACGTAGCTTCTAAGATTAACGACATTTTAGAAACTGGAAATATTAATCTTTTGAAAAATGCTCAAAAGTTATCTCTCTATGTCGTAGAACAAAAAGAAGAACAACTCATTGCATTCGCTCAACAAGAAGGGGTAGCCTGGGCAGAGCATGCCTTAACTCTTGCTTTCAAATTAGAATGGGTACAGGCTATTAGGCGAACGTTATGGCATTTTCTCTATCAATATGATCGAATAAATAACCATTTTAATGGTCGTGAAGAATTTTATGCCTTAGAGAAACGAATTAATGATAGGATCGATCAATTTCTTAACACTTTTCTCATTAGTTATTCCAAGTATAAAGATGAATTAATTGCCTCTCAAAGAGACTTAGTTGAAAATCTATCGGTACCCATTATACCACTTAGCCAATCTGTAGCTGTACTACCGTTAATCGGAATGGTTGACATCAATCGTATCCAAACAATTGAAGAGAAAGTGTTAATGGGCATCTCAGAGATAAAAATTCAGACATTAATTATAGACCTGTCTGGAATTGCCAACATGGAGATGCATGTTATTGATCATTTTCAGAAAGTACTAACTGGAATTTCAATGATGGGATGTGAAGCTATTCTTACAGGTTTACGTGCTGACCTAGTTAGGACAATGATTCACTCAGGAATCTCCTTTGAGGATAAGGCAGAAGCCAAAGGGACGTTACAGCAAACTTTAAAAGAGTATTTAGAACTGAACCGATTGTAGGAAGAATAAGTAGAGAGGTTTTCTCTACACATAAACATATAGATAAGTTTGGAAAATTAGAATTATATTTGAAAAAGTAAATAAAGGGGATTATATATCGGTAATCATTACTAAGATAACCCTAGAGTTATAACTCTAGGGTTGTTTTGCTATATTCCCTATAATACGTTTTATGTTAACTAAAAGCTTATAAGGTATACAGTTATAAAACAGAAAAAAGCTGCCATCGATGAAGAGGCAGTTCTTCTGTTCTTGTTTAATGGTTGCTTTTTATTAAATATAACGATGCTTTTTTGATAAAACGAGAGCAGAGATACCAATCAGTACCACACCCATGATGGTCGGAGTAGCGTGGCTAACTACTGAATACAGCTGACCACCAATGATAGGTCCACTAAATCGGGCTAGAGATTGAATACTTTGAGCTCCCCCTAGTATATGACCTTGCTCACTGTCACTAACAGATTTTGAAAGCATGCCATTAAATGATGGCCCAAAGACTGAATCACCCAATCCGAAGAAAACCATCCCAACAATAAAGACTAAATAAAAAGCTGTAAGGGTTGAAATCAAAATAAGGATAAAACCAATAATTTGACTTATCATGCCTAAAAGAGCAATTTTTTTATCTGTCAAAAATTTGAGTAGCCGTGGCATAATGATTGCTTGAGAAAAGATATCCAATACACCTATTATAGAAAATGTCAGACCAATAAATATAGGTTGCCATGCAAAGGTATCTATTGAAAACTGAGAGAAGATAGCTTGTAATGATCCGTTAGGGATCCAAATTAGGAACCCAGAAATTAGCAGCCATTTAACAGATTTAAAGGAAAAAACCTTGGATAATTGTATAAATGGATTAAGATGTCTAACAGAGATACTACAAGAGCGTCTAGACTTCTTAAGACTCTCAGGCATTAAAAAATAGCCATATATGGCATTAAGCAATGTGATAACCGTACCAGCATACATAGGAACACTGTTTCCGAAAGTCGCAAGTGCACCTCCAATTATAGGGCCCAGAGCAGTGCCAACCCCAACAACAGCACTAATCCAACCAAAGTACTTAGTGCGTTCATTTGAAGGGGTGATATCTGCAAAGTAAGCAAAAATTGCTGAAATTTCGCCACCTGTCAAACCTTCAATGATACGACCAAGGAAGAGAATCCAAAGTGCACCTCCAATTCCAAAGATAAAATAACCAAGGGCAGAGCCGATTAGACTAATAATTAATACTGGACGACGACCATATCTATCGCTTAACGCACCTAAGACTGGTGCAGCCAAAAAGACAGAAAGAGCGTATATAGACGTAAGTAATGTTACTGCAGTAGCCTGACTGCTGGGATTACTAGTATAAGTCTTTACTAAAAAAGGTAAAACGGGGCTAACTATAGTCAATCCAAGACCAGTTAAGAAGACAGTGATAAGCCCAAACGTTAGGGCATGTTTATTTATTGAAGTATCCATGATAGTTCTCCTTTAAAGTTATTGTTTCTCAGGAAACAAATATAAGTTTATCCCTTTATTGTTTCCTCGTCAACAATAAAACAACATAAAAAAACACCACTTACTCAGTGATATTTTTTAGATGATGTCTATATCTACCAATGAAACGAAAAATAGTGTCAAATTCTTCATTGGTCATGTGCTTAAATACTTCTTTATCACGTTCAAGAAAAGATTGGTGTAATTTTTGATGGATATCATTTATTTTTTGTCCATTAGTTGTTAATCGAAAATATATTTCCTTTTTATTTTCAACACTTTGATAACTCTCAATAATATTTTTAGCCATCAGCTTCTTGGTAAGCTTGCTGATAGCACCTCGAGTCATGTAGCTTGCAGCTGCAAGTCTTGTTACATTTGCATTTGGGATTAGAGCAATATTTTCGATTAATTCTATTTCACTCAATTTATAGTCCTTTAAAGCCAATTCTACTTCCGGTTTATTACGCCAGATTATCTCATTACACAAATCCATAAGTTCACTCATTAACTGCTGTCTTTTATCCATACTAACTCCTCCCTAATTTGTATACAGTATAACGAGTTTTTGTTTCTTTCACAACAAAACGACCAAAGCACTATAAGGTTTATTAAGAATACGTAATCAACGTTATTATCAATGAGAAGTAAATATATAAACTATGTTATAAAAATATAAGTTTTATTTTACACTCTATATGACGACAAATCTTTCTACAGAGTGTAAAAATGAAAAAAGCATGCATTTATACTAGGATCCAGGCTACTTTAAAATGAAGTTTGATTATATTTAGATGTACCTTATCGAACTGCTGCCCCTTTAGTTCAATAAGGTATTTAATTTAATTAAAAAACTAACTTTTCATCAATTACTTATTATCAGCAAGTTGTGTTGAAATTTGCCAGGTAACACCGAATTTGTCTGTTACTTGTCCATATGATGGGCTCCAGAAAGTTTCTTGAAGGGGCATTCCTACTTGACCATCTTCTTTGAGTTTTTCGAACACTTCTTTCGATTTTTCTATACTGTCTATGCTGATGGCTACCGTCACTTGTGATCCAATTTGGTATGGTTGACCTGGAAATGTATCAGAAAGCATTAAATCCGTATCACCAACTTTTAAATGCGCATTCATTACACGATCTATTGCTTCTATAGGAGTAGGGAATTCTGGATTTCCGGGCATTTCTCCGAAAGTTTGAACTCCAATAACTTTTGCATCCAATGCCTGCTCATAAAATTTAACAGCTTCTTGTCCATTACCGTTCATCACTAAATAAGGATAAATTCCTAAGACCATGAAAAACACCTCTTTTAAAATTTTATTTAGATTTCAATAAATCATAGCTAACTAAAGAATAGAACGCATGTTCTTTTTTACATAACACTTGCTACGTATCTATACAACAAATTTATTGGATTATCCTGCACAGTTAGTTTGATAAAAAAATTGTGGAAGAAAAATATGTAACATTATATTTATTTTAGCGTTGTTGTCACATTGATTTATTGAGGATACAATACATAACCTAGGATTAAGGCTGTCCCATGTATATAGTACAAAAAGGTAGGTACACCCATTTAGATGTTAAGAAAGCTAATGGAAAATAGTCTATTTAATCCATAAAATAAATCTTATTATACGCATAAAAAATAATTAGTTTTCTTATACGTTACGTCATGAACGTAGGCTATAGAATAAGAAAAGGGATAAACCATACCATAATTTATAAGAGGAAATTTCAACCTAATTAATTCAAATAATAATTGTTAATGAAAGTGTGATACATTGTATAAGAGACAAGAAATGAAAGGAGTTTTTTTAATGAGTAATCATAAAGCACAAAGTGAATTGCCACCAAAAACATGTACAATCGATCGACTTGTAACGATGCCCGATGATGTAAATAAAGTAATCAATGGCAGCAAAACAGCAACTCGCCGAAATGGAAGATACGCTGATGTAGGAGAGATAATGATCTTAGGGGATAAGAAATTCATAGTGGAACGAGTTTATTCTCAATCACTAGGTGAATTAACAGATGAAAATGCTCGCCAGGAAGGCTATGATACAGTAGAGGAATATAAGCAATCTATTTTATCTTATCATCCGGGGATGCCTTGGCTTCCGCAAATGAGGGTATGGGTGCATGAGTTCAGATCAGTTAATGATTGATAGGTAAAAGAAATGGATTTGTTGTACCGTATATTAGTATATATTCATGTTTCTAGTGTCATTTTATCTATTGGTCCTTTCTTTATTCTCTTGCCACTCGTAAAAAAACTACATAGTGCAAGAGAACAAGAAACGAATGCCTATTTGAGTACATTTCAATCTGTCGTTAGGCTCGCAAAACATACAGGCCATGTTCTTGTTATAACAGGGATACTCCTTGTTATGTGTGGTCCATGGACGTGGACTACTCCATGGATTATAATGACCCTGATTTTCCTCTTTTGCTCCTTGTTCTTTCTGGCGCGTGCGTTTTCACCAACACTTCGAAAGTATAAGGAGGAAGGGCAAAATAAAAATGAACTGGCAACTAAGCTAAAGCAATCTATTTGGATTTACATTATTCTATTAATGACTATGCTTTGGTTTATGGTAGGTAAGCCGACTTTTTGGTGATGTTCATCCAATTGTCATCACTAGAAGTAAATAGTCAAACTGATTATTTTTATGAATAATTCATATTTCACTTAACATAACTAGGATTATCAGCACTAACAAATAAAGGACACTTTCTTTTAAAAGAAAATGTCCTTTATACGAGTTTTTAGCTCTAATTTTATTATACTATATCTTCAACTGGACACATATTATATATTTTTTTGAGCAAACTACTCTAGACGCCGTGAGGCACCTGGTGCTTTTCTTATTCGAGTTTTGCACAAAAAACTTCCTTAACGCATTGGGGAAGTTTTTCTGTTTTTAAGCTATATCTTCTATATACCTTTAGTCAACATAATACAGCTTTCCGGAAGACATACAAAAAGAGAACCCTTGTGGGAGTAAGGGTTCTTAAGCAGAAAAATATATGGGTTATGCAGCTTTTTATACATCCTTGATTTCACAAGGTTTCTCTAGTAGACGGAGGTAAGAGACATGTATAAAAAGCGCATGTTTTATACATATGCGTGCCTGTCTAGATATATTGAATTCACCAATAATCGCATATAATTTAAATTAGAATGCAGGAAAGAAGCAAATTATCCCTTTTAAGTTGTTTCTCGATTATTAATACGTGTTTGAGTGTTTAATTCCATAGGTTTCTTAATAAGACGATAACCTATTTTAATTTATGTAATTCAACTAGCAGATCGTCCACGAATTGACTAATTCTTAAAGTTTTTGGATTAGTAAACCCTTCTTCTAAACCTACTTTAATTAAAGACTTTCTCGCTTTTTCAATCTCCAAAGATAAAGCTCTTTTTAAAATACCTTTATGAGTTTCCATACTTATAATCACCCAATTATTTTTAATAAACACAAAAAAGGTTAACCATTTAATGATTACCCTTCTTTTTAGCATAGAGAGTTCTTATTAGTGTTTATATTTTAAAACAATTATAAAGAAATATACAGTTGGATTTAAGTTTTCCCCTAAAGAAGCAGTTATGGACGATGTTATAGGGTGAGCTAGCTTCAAAACTTCGTTACTTTTTCTTGTTCTACTAAAGAGTTCTGAGTAGTTAGGAAAATAATGGTTTTAACTTTCGGTTAAAAATTCTTTACTGAACGTTCTTAAATTGATATACTCAGTACAAGTTAGATCTAACAGTTCATTATCAAAATAAGAATGATTATTCTTAAATTACCTAAAGAGTTTATTGAGGGGGAATGAATAGTATAAAATTGTTGCACTCTAAGTGTATAAATGATTCTAAATCCTTTCTCAGACATACGAGATAATACGTTCTAAGGTGTGAGTACATGGCTAGAAACAAAGAATTTGATGAAAAAGAAGCATTAAGGAGAGCAATGGAGCTTTTCTGGCGACAGGGGTATGAAAAAACATCCATGCAAGATTTGGTGAACTATATGGGCGTTCATCGTAGAAGTATCTATGATACGTTCGGTGATAAACATACTTTATTTATTCGAGCCCTAAGTCACTATGTAGAAGTAATGGATGTAAGATTTAAAAGTAACATAACACCAGAATTAACGGTTAAGCAGGCAATACGAAAAGTATTTGAAATGGTTATTTATCCAACCGATAAACAGCCAAAAGGGTGTTTAACAGTAAACACAGCAGTTGAATTATCGTTACTTGATCAAGAAGTAGCTGAAAAAATTACAGAGACGTTTATAAAGACCGAAACCTTATTATTTGATTTACTGAAACATGGTCAAGAACAAGGAGAGATTCCTGAGCACTATGATATCAAAGGGCTCTCTAAATTCATTCATAATTCCCTTGTAGGAATACGAGTATTAGCAAAAACAACAAATGATAAAAAAGAATTAGAAACCATTATTGATATGAATTTGTCAGCACTGGGATGAATTATATCTTGTTGTTTAAATAAATGAATTAACACCAATCTAAATATATTTTTAAGGAGAGAAAGAATATGAAGTACACAGTTATTACAGGAGCAAGTTCAGGTATAGGATATGAAACAGCATTAGAATTTGCTGCTCGTGGCAAAAACTTAATTATTGTAGCTAGAAGATTAGAGAAATTAGAAGGGCTTAAATCAGTCATTCATAATATAAATCCTGATTTAGATGTTGTTATTCATACAAGTGATCTATCGGTAACAGATCAGGCTTACACTCTGTATAACAGTTTAAAACAGTATCAAATTGAGACGTGGATTAATAATGCCGGTCTTGGTGAATCTTCTTCTGTGACAGATCAGAATTTAGAAAAAGTAGAATCCATGTTACGTCTTAACATAGAGTCATTGGCAATCCTTTCTACACTATTTGTGCGAGATTATTCTTATGTAGAGGGAACTCAATTAATTAATGTATCCTCCGCACTTGGATATGCAACTTATATTGGTGGTATCACCTATTCTGCCTCTAAATATTTTGTTAGTGCATTTACAGAAGGGCTTGCAAAAGAACTAGAGCTTAAAAGTGCAAAAATGAAGGCGAAAGTTTTAGCACCAGCAGTGACAGAAACAGAATTTGAGAAAACTGCACAGGATGTAGAAGAATTTGATTACAAAAACTTTATGCCTATGTATCACACAGCTAAACAAATGGCTGGTTTTATGATGGAACTTTATGATAACGATAAAGTCGTAGGTATCGTAGATGAAAGCTACAATTTCAATTTAAGAGATCAAATCTATCCAATACTAGGTGTTTGATGCATCAACAAAGTCGTTTTAAAAAATTTAATCATTTAAGAATGAACGTTCTAAAAAACATTAGTATCAAATAGACAAAAAGGTAATTTTGTAAGTATTTAAGGTTTAGGTGGTGGATTGATCCTAAAATAAGGTCCCCTCCACCTAAACAATTGGAATAATATAAGAGCTTTATAAAAAAATTATACTAAAGATAGAAAATGAAATGGACAGTGAAAATAATAAAAACAAGGTAAAGAAACTTAATAAAAGCAACTCAATGGAAGGGTGCTAATGAAAAGAATGAAAACACTTATGAAAGCAGCTCAAATAACAAAATATTCAAAAGATATCCATATCCAAGTCAATGACATTCCAATCCCAGAAATCGATGAAAACCAAGTCTTAGTAAAAGTTAAAGCTGCCGCGGTCAATCCACTCGAAATGTTGATCATCACAGGTAGCGTAAAACTGATTCAGGATTATGAATTCCCACTAACGCTTGGTAATGAACTGACAGGAATTATAGAAAAGGTTGGAAAAAGCGTGACAGAATTTCAAGTAGGAGAGGACATCTACACATGTCTCCCATTAAAAAGAATTGGTGCTTTTGCAGAATATGCCGCAATCGATGCTACCGCCATTGCACCTATGCCAAAAAACTTATCCTATGTGGAAGCTGCCGCTGCACCACTGGCTGGACTCACTGCTTATCAAGGTCTGCACGAAGAACTTGAGGCACAGCCTGGTAAATCTGTTTTTATTCCAGGTGGATCGGGTAGCTTTGGTCAAATGGCTGTCCCACTCGCAAAGGAAATGGGTCTAAATGTCATTGTTAGTGGCAACTCAGAAGCACGCGAACGCACGTTGGAAATGGGGGCAGACCAATATTTAATTTACAAAACAGAAAACTATGTTGACGTGTTGTCGGATGTGGATTATGTAATTGATACGCTGGGTCCTAAAGAATTTGACAACGAATTGAGTATCATCAAACCTGGCGGAAGATTGCTCTCTCTACGTACAGGTCCAAATAAGCTTTTCGGAAAAAAAGGGAATTTCCCATTTTGGAAACAAAAGCTGTTTTCCATTGCTGGTGCAAAGTATGACCACAAAGCCAAGAAACACAATGTGGAATATCATTTTATGTTTGTTCGTTCTGACGGCGCACAACTCAAAAAGGTTACCAAAATCATTGAAGAGAACAACATTGTTCCACCAATTCATCCCGCACTATTTAGCATAGACAATATAAATGAAGCGCTAGAACTTGTGGCAAATGGAAGACCAAGAGGGAAAGTAATTATTAATTTTTAGGACTATACAGGAAGGGAAAACAACGATATGAAATTGGAGAATCGAACTATTTTAGTAACAGGTGGGACATCTGGTATAGGCTTGGCTTTCGCAAAAAGGTTTGTTGAAATGGGGAACACAGTGATTGTCACTAGTAGATCCAAACAAAACATTGACCAAGCAATCAAAGAAAACCCTAATTTAATTGGCATTGCTGCGGATGTCAGTCAAGTAAAGTCGGTTGACCAGTTGGTGCATCAAATCAAACAACAGTATTCAAAACTAGATGTCCTATTTAACTCAGCTGGTATCATGCGCTACTATGATCTATTCGCTGAAGAAGTCACAGGTGGACAACTAACCACAGAAATTGATACGAATCTGAACGGCACGATCTATGTGACAAAAGCATTCCTTCCTCTTCTTGCTAAACAAGAAGAAGCCATGATTGTGAATGTCAGCTCCGTACTAGCAAATATTTCGGTGGCAAGTAGTCCAATTTATTCGGCAACAAAAGCTGGAATACACATGTACACAGATGCGCTACGTGAACAAATTCGAGCCAAAAATGAGAGGATTCATGTCATGGAGCTCTGTCCGCCACTCATTTCTGAAACGAATTTAGAGGATAAAATGTCACGTGACAAGTCAACGAAATTCATTGATTTGCCATTGGACAAGCTTGTTGATGCTGGTATAAAAGGTATGGAAAAAAATAAAATTCGTTTGAATCCAGGTTTCAGCAAAATTATGCGTTTCATGAGCAAGATTGCACCAGATTTTGTGACGCATCAATGGGGAAAAACAATGATGAAAAGGTTGAATAATGAGACTTAGTGTGGATAACAATTGCACCAAGCGATCTGGATAAAAACTGCTGACTCCAATTGCTCTAATCTTACCTTCTCGGTACAACTACTCCATAGCACGCCAAGAGCCATATACATCACCAAATGGCTGATGAATTAAATATAAATCAATATAATCTACTTTTAGTCGCTCCAGCGACTTTACAAATGCTTTTTTTGCATCCTCATAACCTGCATCCTGAATCCAAAGTTTTGTTGTAATAAATATTTCTTTTCTTGGGATACCACTTCGTTTAATTGCTTTTCCGACTGCTTCTTCATTCATGTAAGCAGCAGCTGTATCAATTAGGCGATAACCAGCGATAAGGGCATCGTAGACAGCCTGTTCGCATTGCTTTGCATCTTCAATTTGATAAACCCAAATCCCAATATTGGCATCTCTACACTATTGTTCAACATTACTTTTTGCATATACAATTCCTCCCTATACTTGCTTCCAGTTACTCCTCTTAAGTTGAGATTTATACATTAAACACTCTTGTGCTATAGATAGGCTATCACCTTCGAGTAACACGAAGGTGGTAGGTTTTAATTATTTTTTAAACAGGGTTCACCACATTTAAAGTAAAAGAAATGACTAGTCTACTCAATATCATCAAATATTTGTAAAAGTATATATAAAGAAAAAAGCACAAATCCGTTTAGTAACAACGAGTTTGTGCTTTTTTCTTTATAGTAAAATATCTAATAAATTAAACAGGATGCCAGTTAGTAAATTAAGGTATAAGTAAGTCACGTATTTTTCTCTTTTAATTAGGTTCTTCTAACCTGTCCTAAAAAACGATATTTTTGGTCACAGCACTCATTAACTTAAGGGCGCTTTATCCTGTATTTCATTTTTTGACCAGTTCCCTGGATTCATGTTATCTGGGACTACCTTATTCATAATATCACGGTAGTGATCCACTTTATTTACCATAAATTCTGCTCTTTGTTTCGCTTCTTCTAACTGAGCCAGAGTTTTGTCTCTCTGTTCTAAAAGTATCTCATAACGTTGTGGAATAGTAGATTCACCTTCCAGACATAAATCTACATAAGTTTTGATGGCCTCGACAGACATACCACTCTGTTTCAAATGTTTTGCACCTCTAAGCCAATTAATAGATTGCTGATCAAAAAGGCGATTATTATTTTTATCACGCTGCAAACTTGGAACTAATCCTTTATCTGTATAGTAACGAACCGTGTGTTCAGTCAGATCAAGGAGTTTCGCCACTTCTTTTACCGTATACATTAGTAAGTCCTCCTTAAAAAATATGTTAAAGTTGCTTAAAAAACCTTGACTTCGTGTTGCTCGAAGGTAGTAGGCTTATCGTAGCATAAAGGTGGTGAAGTTGTCATTCCAATACAAGGGATATAGAAGATTTCGGCCCATTTGGTGACCGCTTTAGTAATATCTTACAAAAAGGCAGAGGTGATTTATGTAATAAAAAGCGTAAGCTATTCACAGTAAAAAGAAAGATTCTAGGATAGTTCAAAGTAAATCACAAAGTGTACATCAATATAATTATTAATTAATGAAAGTAGGGGATAGATTTTTATGTCTAAACGAAATAATTTACTTATCTTTATATTAACAATCGGAGTGTTCGGCATCCTAACAACTGAAATGGGTGTTGTTGGGATATTACCTTTAATTGCTGATCACTATCATATTAGTGTATCTCAAGCAGGGCTTCTAGTGAGCCTCTTTGCCCTTGCAGTTGCAATTTCTGGTCCTATACTGCCATTATTGTTTTCAGGCATAAATCGCAAGAAGGTCATGTTACTTGTCCTTGCTATTTTTATCTTGGGTAACATTGTCTCTATGTTTGCATCAAACTTTACCCTATTACTAATTGCTCGTGTAGTTCCAGCATTTTTCCACCCTATTTATTGTTCATTGGCTTTGACAGTAGCTGCTACCTCAGTTAGCAGAGAAGAGGCTCCAAAGGCTGTTTCTAAAGTTATTTTGGGCGTAACTGCAGGTATGATACTTGGTGTACCCATTACGAATTATATTGCTAGTGAAACTTCCCTAGAAAGCGCCATGTTATTTTTTGCTATCGTCAATGCAATAGCGTTCATAGCTACATTGGTATTTATTCCATCCATGCCGGTTAAAGAAAGACTTTCTTACGGATCTCAAGTGAGTGTATTAAAGAGACCTCTTACTTGGTTAGCTATCGCAGCGGTCATCTTTATAGGTTCCGCAACTTCGAGTGTTAATACTTTTATTACAGAATATCTTGAAACCGTTACGAATATATCAGGGAACATCTTAACTTTGGCGTTATTTATATTAGGGTTAGCTAGTCTAATTGGAAATCTTGTAGGTGGTAGGTTACTTACGAGAAATGCTATGAAAACGGCCATAACTTTTCCCATTTTATTAGGGGGCGTTCATCTATTATCATTACTTACGGGGACATCTACTGGACCTATGATGCTTACGATTTTGGTATGGGGATTCTTATTTGCTATAGGAAATAACGTTAGTCAATATTGGATTACTTCTGCGGCCCCCGAAGCTCCGGATTTCGCAAATGGATTATTTTTGTCGGTTAGTAATTTAGGGATAACCATTGGTACAGCAGTGGGTGGCTTATTTATATCAGGAATGGGGACACAATACATTGTATTAGGAGCATTGCTATTCCTGATATTGAGTCTAGTATCTATTTTAATAAGAAAATATATGTTTGATTCCAAAAAGCACCTTTCAACAGAAGGGATGAAGTAAACAATAATTTATGAAGGATAAAATCATTTAATACCTCTAAACGACGTGTTGATTTAAATGTAAATGACATATTAGGGAAGACAGACTAGATAAAATTAGTCTGTCTTTTTGTTTAAAAAATTCATTTCATGTTTATATTAACCGCAATTAAAAGTATTGACTTCGTGTTGCTCGAAGGTGATAGACTTGTATCCAATCGAGTTACTCAATTTGTCAATATAAAAAGTAAAACGCATAAATGGGACAAATAGGAATGACTTGATCTGTAACTATAAAGTATAGGAGGAGCTTAGAAACAAAGAACCGTATTAAATTAAAAATTTGTTTAGGAATTAAGCTAAGAGGACTGAAAAACAATTATTACATGAGATATGAAGGGCTATTTGCTAGATAAGAATCAATAAAAAGATGCTGATGGGAAAGGAATGAATTATCAATGGAATATGTGAAGCTTGGAAATACTGGATTAGATGTATCTCGTCTTTGTCTTGGGTGCATGGGTTTTGGGGATGCTGTTAATTGGGTACACCCGTGGGTACTTGATGAAGAAAAGAGTCGGCCTATTATTAAAAAAGCTCTTGATCTTGGTATTAACTTCTTTGATACAGCAAATGTGTATTCGCATGGAGTAAGTGAAGAAATACTGGGGTCTGCCCTAAAGGATTATGCTAATCGTGATGAAGTTGTGATTGCAACTAAGGTACACCAACCCATGCATAAAGGACCTAATGGCTCTGGTCTTTCTCGAAAATCCATCATGAGTGAAGTCGATAAGAGTCTGAAACGTCTTGGAACAGATTATATAGATCTTTATATTATTCATCGTTGGGATTACAATACACCCATTGAAGAGACAATGGAAGCATTACATGACATTGTAAAGGCTGGAAAAGCAAGATACATTGGTGCTTCTGCCATGTACGCATGGCAGTTCCAAAAAGCATTGCATGTAGCAGAGAAAAACAAGTGGACTAAATTTGTATCCATGCAGAACCACTTAAATCTTCTATATCGTGAAGAAGAAAGAGAGATGTTACCCCTTTGCAAAGAAGAAAAAATTGGAGTAACTCCATATAGCCCACTTGCATCCGGAAGATTGACACGTGATTGGGCAGAAGCAACCTATCGTTCTAAAACAGATGAAGTTCAAAAGTCTAAATATGATGGAACTATAGAAGCAGATCGATTAGTAGTAGGGAGAGTCGCATCAATCGCAGAAAAACATAATATTCCCCGTGTTCATGTTGCACTTGCATGGTTGTTGCAAAAAGACCAAGTAACAGCTCCTATTATTGGTGCAACAAAAATATCCCATTTAGAAAATGCTGTAGATGCTCTATCTGTTAAGTTAACGCCTGAAGAAGTTGCATTTTTGGAAGAACCTTATATTCCTCACCAAGTAGTGGGTCATAACTAATCAATAACGCACCGAGTCCGTTGTGACCCGATATATTATTTTTATCGTCCATTAAATAAAGAGTTAAATCTTAATAATTTTGCTGGGACACTAGTTCACATAAAATGTTTTATGTGAACTAAGGGTGTGTATCATATACATCTAAAAAAGAAAAACCCACCTGATTTGTCAGAGGTGGGCTTTTCTTTCAGCTAAATATTAAGGGTGTAATTGCTTGTTACTTACATATCATTTAATATTTTTGTAGATATTTATTATAACCTATCAAATCATTTTGAGAAAGTAAAAAATGAAAACGGTTACCTTATATTAAAACTAAAAGGTGTCTTTTCTATTTCATACCGATAAAATCCATTATGAGAACTTAACATGTATAAAATATAAGGACACAGACAGTAAGATAATACAGAATGAAACACATGTATAAAGTCAGTAAGTGTCTATTGTTTCCATTAACATTGATAAGTATTCTTTTAAAAAGTTATAGAAAAAAAACGCCCCTTATTTGGGGCATACTCTATTATAATTATAAAACATAACCTAAAAACAGTCTACAATTTCATTTTTTTTTATATTATAGTTTGATTACTGAATTCAGTAAGGCCCATGGGTACATTTAAAATTGAAAGGAAAATTTCTATGATACACAAACATGTTCCAGTTTTAATAGTAGGTGGAGGTCTTAGTGGACTTACCTCTGCTCTCTTTTTGGCACGTCATAACGTTGATTATTTACTCATTGAAAAACACACTGGTACAGCTAGCCATCCAAAAGCCGGAGGGATTACATTTCGTACGATGGAAATATTTCGACAACTTGGATTGGAGGCAGCTATTCGTACTGCTAGCAAACCATTAGATAATATTCGTGGAAGGATTGCTGTAGAGACAATAAAAAGCATAGACCCTGAGAAATTAGAAACGGTGGAGAACTCCCAAAAGGCTCTTGAGAAAGAGAGAATAGAAAATTTTGAAAAGGTGAGCCCTTCAAAGCCAGCATCTTGTTATCAAATGGAACTAGAACCTATCCTTCTTCAAGCTGCTAAAGAGGGAAAAGGGCATATACGCTATAATACTGAACTTATAGAGTATCAACAAGACGATTTAGGAGTAACAGCCACTATAATAAATCGAGAGACAGGAACGAAAGAAAAGATTCGAAGTGATTATTTAGTTGCGGCAGACGGCGCTAAAAGCACAATTCGTCAACATACAAAAATTCCAAGTACAGGAAGAGGAGTCATCGGCGGACATTATATTAACATCTATTTTCAGGCTGATCTAAGTCGCTTTCTAAAAGCTAGCCAGTTTGGCTGGATTCAAATCCTAAATCCAGAAGTATTTGGTGCGCTCATCACCGTTAACAATTGTGATGAATGGATTTACCACGTGGCCTATAATCCCTCAAATGGAGAAAGTCCAGAAGATTTTTCTGAAGAGCGATGCTGTGAGATTCTAAAAAAAGCTATAGGAGTTTCAAATCTTGATATTGTCATCTTCAGTATTTTACCTTGGGCAGCTGTAGAACAGACAGTTACTCGTTTTCAAGATAATCGAGTCTTTCTAATTGGAGACGCAGCGCATCTTATGCCACCTGCCGGAGGATTTGGTTCGAATACAGGTATTCAAGATGCTCATAATTTAGCTTGGAAGTTGGCTGCGGTGATACACAAACAAGCTCATCCACGATTGCTCCAAACTTATCATGATGAAAGACACTATGCTGCAGAAGTAACAACGGAATATGCAAGTAATTTATTATTCAGTGTTATTAAGAAAGGTGTAAGCACCCTCAATAATATGGATCATCTTGCAGTTACTGTAGGGTATAAATATAACTCATCAGCCATTAGTGAGGAAAACTCCGATACAACACATAGAATGGATCAATTAGAGCTAAACGGAAGACCAGGTACACGTGCTCCACATATGTGGTTGAAGTACCAAGGTAAGCGTATATCTACCTTAGATTTAATAGGCGAAAATTTCGTCTTATTTACGGGAGAAGATAATAGACTGTGGCGCACTGCTGCCCGAAATATATCTTCCCACTTAGGTGTCTCTATTGAAGTTTATGATATCAGTTCACAAGGGGATGGGATTGAGTACGAGGATAGCTGGGAAGCATTGTACGGTGTTACCTCTCAAGGAGCTGTATTGATAAGACCAGACGGTTTTGTAGCATGGCGTACAAAAGAGGGGGAATCAAATCCTTATCTAATTCTGAAGCAGGTCATGACTAGCATACTATGGTAAATAAACAAAAAGTATATAATCATTTAATGTTAATATGTTTTTGATAAGATAAATTTAATCGAAAATACAATGAAAACTTATTTTGTATGAAAGAGTAAATATATAAACCTTATTCTTAAAAATATAGTTTTACTATTTACTCTAGATGACGACAAATAGACGTTTTCTCATTAGTTTTTCTTGCATCCAAAAAGAGTGTACCCTTTTGAACTATCTATATCAGACAATATCAATCTTAATTTATAAGAAGTCTTTGTTCCGTTTTTATTATTATTTTTTAGTAAGTATTAGTTAGAGAAAAACAATTCCAAGTATAAATAAACATAGAGCAATAATGTTTATAACATTCTTAGCTTTGTCATCTTCTTTTATTGAAGTTGCAAGTTCAAAGATTATGACAAGAGTAAGTATAGACAAAGCTATCTGTAGAGGTAAGTTAAATGCATATACAAATATTAAAATTAGAGCATATATAATACCTAAAATTATATTTTTTTTATTCTTAGTTTTTTCGTGATTACGCATTTGAAAAGCTCCTTAATCGACTGAAAATATTTAGATCTCTTACTCTTTTTAAGTGAAGGTTTTTGTAAATAGAAGCATAATAAAGAAGAGGATAGCGAATGAAAAACTCATTGTAATATAACTTATGTCTTTGTTAGTGGTCTTTTTTTGCATAAATAGTTTTGTTGACAAAGGAAAAAGAATACCTCCAATAATTGCTGTAACTATCGTTTTCAATAACATCAAATACTCCTTTCTAAGAATTGTAGCAAAAATAAAAAGCTCCCCCAGCATTGGCAAGTGAGATAGCTTTTTACCAGGATTCACAATTATAAAGTACCAAAATATAACCGCATGTAAACAATATCGTATTTTTCCTAAAAATACTATTTTTAGAGAGGAGAGAATATGTATAAAAGGTGTTTTGATCCCTGTCTCAAAAACAGGGGTCAGTCCCGTAACACTTCTTGGGACTTTATTTATTCCTGTAAAATTGTTTTATGTAAACCAGAAAAACTATTTAACATTAAATTTATAAATAAAAGCTTACTTTTAATTTGGTTTTTATTACAGATCGAAATCGTAAACGATATGTAATACATTGCAACATTGTATTACATAAAAAAAATTGTTAATATAAAGATACGATTATGAGAGGACTGATGAATGGACAATGATTAACTAATCTATATTTTCATTTGAAATGAATAACTTCAAACTACAAAATACAGGGTTAGTCTATCCATTTTTATTAATCAGTTTATACTTCATTTGTCATTATTCCGATGGCAAATAAGCACTTA
>Ga0209574_10000173_pt1 | contig 17886 bp, 14 predicted proteins | sample AgamicMgMarz_FD_187168 | JGI IMG/M metagenome (GOLD analysis project Ga0209574, IMG submission 187168) | Agave microbial communities from Guanajuato, Mexico - Mg.Ma.rz (SPAdes) (version 2) | ecosystem: Host-associated > Plants > Phyllosphere > Phylloplane/Leaf | place: Guanajuato, Mexico... | reverse complement strand
CACGACGACCGCGCTCCAGCAGCAGATCGTCGCGCTGGAGAAGGTCAAGACGGCCGGCGACCCGACCCTGACGGTCGACACCTTGGCGTCCAAGCCCACCTCGCCCTTCTCGCCGCGCCCGATGCTGACGCTGATCGCGGGCATCTTCGGCGGCCTCATCCTCGGCGTCGGCGGCGCCTTCGCGATGAGCGCGCTGGACCCGCGTCTGCGCCGCGAGGAGCAGCTCCGCGAGCTGTACAGCCTGCCGGTCCTCGCGCGCGTACCCAAGGAGAAGCGCGCGCCCACCTTCACCCTCGGCAAGCGCCGCCTCGGCGTAGGCCCGCGCGCGCGCGAACGCAGGGCGCTGCCGCCGGGCGAGCTGTCGGCGGCGACGCTGGAGTCGTTCCGAACGCTCCGCACGATGCTGGCCGCACAGCGCCGCGAAGACGGCAACAGCCGCTCGGTCCTCGTGACCGGCCCGTCGCCCTCCGAGGGCAAGACCACCACCGCCATCAACCTGGCCTCCTCGCTGGCGCTCGCCGGCAACCGCGTGATCCTGATCGAGGCCGACTTCCGCCGGCCGACCGTCGGCGAGGCGCTCGGAGTACGCGCCCGCGTGGGCATCGGCGACGTGCTGCTCGGCAACGTGGCGCTCGAGGACGCGCTCGTGCTGGCGCCGCCGTTCGGCGACAACCTGTGCGCGCTGCTGGTCGACCGCGCCGACGACTGGCTGGCCGAGGTGCTCTCGCTGCCGGCCGCCGAGGCGCTGCTCGAGGACGCCAAGCGCCTGGCCGACTACGTGGTGCTCGACTCGCCGCCGCTGACGCAGGTCATCGACGCGATGCCGCTGGCGCGCCAGGTCGACGACGTGGTGATCGTGACCCGCCTCGGCTCGAGCAACCTCACCCAGCTCGCCCACCTCGGCGACCTGCTCGACCAGAACGGCATCAAGCCGGCCGGTTTCGTCGTGGTCGGCGGCCCCGGCCCGGAGGAGTCGAGCTACTACCGGGAGGCGCAGCGGCGCCGCAACGCGCAGTCGGACTGGCTCGTGAACTTCGAGCAGAAGACCTCGTCCTCCTCTTCCTCCTCGTCCTCCGAGTCCTCCTCGTCCTCCGAGTCCTCCTCCGGCCGCTCGGCTTCCTCGGCCGAGCGCTGAGCGCCTGAGGCCCCGTGACCGCACGGGCTGAGCTCCTCCCCAACCGCATCCTCGCGGCGGGGCTGCTCACCTTGGCGCTGCTGGTCGGCGTCCTTGCCGGTTACAGCCCGCCGCTGGCGGTCGGCCTGGCGCTGGGCCTCGTCTTCATCACGCTGACGCTGGCCAACCTCACCGCGGGCGTTTGCATCTTCGCCGTGCTGTCCTTCCTGGACACGGTGCTCCCGGTCCAGGGCGCGCTGTCGGCGCCGAAGCTGCTGGGGCTGATGCTGATGCTGTCCTGGCTGGCGATGGTGACGGCGGGCGAGCGCGAGCACCGGGAGCGAATCTTCAGCCACCCGGCCTTTCTGTTCGTGCTGGTGCTGTTCGTCGGCTGGTCGTTGATCAGCGCCACCTGGGCGGAGTACCCCGGCGCCGCGATCGCCGCGTTCACCCGCTACCTCCCGAACGCGTTCCTGTTCCTGATCGTCTTCGCGGCGGTGCGTACGCGCGACCAGCTGCTGTGGGTGGTGGGCGCCTTCGTGGTCGGCGCGTTCCTCTCCGGCCTCTACGGGATCGCGGTCCCAGCGCCGGCGGGTGACGTGGGTCGGCTGTCGGGCGCCGGCGGCGACCCCAACGAGACCGCCGCCGCGATGGTCGCCGGCCTGGCGCTGGCGACCGCGCTGGCGATCGCCGCGCGCGGCAAGCCGCTGGTGAGGATGGCCTGCACCGTCGCCGTCGTCGTCTGCACGCTCGCGCTCTTCCTGACCTCCTCGCGCGGCGGGCTGATCGCCCTGGCGGTGGCCCTGATCGCGGCGGTCTTCCTGGGCGGCCGGCGGCGGGGCACGATGCTGGCCGCCGCGGTCGGGGCGGTGCTGGTGACTGTCTTCTACTTCGCCACGATCGCCCCGGCGGCGGTGCGCGAGCGCGTGATCCACCCGGAGGGCGGCACCGGGCGTGTGGACATCTGGACGGTCGGCTGGCGGATGGTCCGGGACAACGCGCTCGAGGGGGTCGGGTCGGGCAACTTCACCACCGCCTCGATCCACTACCTGCTCGAGCCCGGGAAGCTGATCCGCGACGACTTCATCGTGGACACGCCCAAGGTCGCCCACAACACGTACCTCCAGGTGCTCGCGGAGCTGGGGCTCGTGGGCTTCGTCCTGTTCATGACGATCCTGCTGTTCTCGTTCGTGTGCGCGTACAAGGCGCATCAGGTGGCCGCGCGCGCCGGCGACCGCGAGCTGGACATCATCGCGCGCGCGACCGTGGTGGCGCTGACCGCGCTGTTCGCCGCCTACTTCTTCGTCTCGCGCGACTACGGCAAGCAGCTGTGGCTGCTGCTGGCGCTCTGCCCGGTGATGCTGGCGCTCGCCAGACGCGAGCTGCAGGCCCGGCTCAGCGGGGCGGACCCGCCACCCGGTTAGGGTCGCCCGCGAGCACGCGTGCGCAGGCGCTGCCGGGCCTGAGGCGATAGTCGCCCGGCGCCCGGAACTCCGGCTGCGCCACGAGGTTCTTGTCCAGCTTGAAGCCGATCGCGGGCTGCATGATGCCGCCGCCGCCGTCGTCGCGCACCCCGCCGCCGATGCAGTTGCGGCGCACCACGTTGCCCGTCCCGATGGTCCCCTCGAAGTGCCACTCGACGTTGTTGCGCAGCCGCGAGTTGCTGATCACGTTGCCCTCGACGAGGTTGTCGCGGGCCGCGACCCGGGGCAGGCCGCCGAAGATGATCCCCTCGCCGTTGCCGTCGATCACGTTGCCGGCAACGTAGGTGTCGCGCGCGTTCGGGTAAAGGTGGACTCCCAGGTCCGCGTTCTCGTAGATCCAGTTGCCGATGACGCGCGTGCCGCGCGCCAACGCGACGTAGACGCCGTGCTCGAGGTTGGTGGCGGGCAGCTGACCGCACTCGTGGATGCGGTTGCGCTGGATCGTCACGTCGCGGGCCATCCCGAAGCGAGGGTTGCCGAGCGCGAAGCAGATCGCCGTGTGGCCGTTGGTCACGTCGTTCTCGAGGAAGAGGATCTTGCGGCCGTTGACGATCGGGCTGGGCACCCCGGGGCGCGTGCTGCCTTCGAGGTGGAGCCGGCGGATGACGACGTGTGCGCTGCGGCGCGTGATCGTCAGCGCGCCTACCACGCGGACGCGCGCGCCGGGGCGCGGCTGCAGGGTGATCGGCTTGCCCGGCTGGCCGGAGCGGCTGATCTTGACGGGCCCGCGATAGGTGCCCGGACGCAGGCAGCCGACCTCGCCGGGGCGCAGCGAGTTGACCAGCCGCTGCACCGCGCGGTTGCCCGGCGAGGCGAGCCGGTCGCAGCCGCGCGCCGACTGCGCGCGGGACGCGTCGGGCGCGTCGGGCGCGTCGGCGCCGCAGGCGCCGCAGGCGCGGAGCGCCATCGCGAGGGTTGCGAGAGCTGTCGCCATGCGAGCCATGCGGCGGCTCACGGTAGCGGTTGGTCTAGCGCTTAACCGCCAAGTACTCCATGCCCGACTCGACCACGTCGCCGGCCAAGCGCACGGCGCGGTTGGAGCCGGCGAGGTCGATCACCCGGCCGAGCGCACCGTCGCGCTCGCCACGGCGCAGCTGCCAGCGGTCGACGACCTCGGCGAAGCCGGCGTCGTGCAGCGACCTGCGCACCTGGCGGTGCTTGAACCAGTGGATGGCGGGGCGCGTGGTGTTGCCGACCAGCGCCGGCCGCTTCTCGGTCGCCCAGCTCATGATGCGCCGCTGCAGCGCCGGCGGATACCAGGGGAACCCCGGAAAGCCGGCGATCTCGACCTGGAACGGGCTGATGGCGCTCGTGGTGGAGAAGAGGAAGGCGCCCGGCCGCCGCAGGACGCGGAAGGCCTCGCGGAGGACCTGGTCCGGATCGTCCACGTGCTCCAGCACCGAGTAGGCGTTGGCGAAGTCGATCGACTCGTCCTCGAAGGGCAGCGCCTCGGCCACGCCCACGCGGATGTCGAGCCGCAGCCCGGTCGCCTCGGCGAGATCGCGGCTGACCTCGATCGCCGGCTCCCAGGGCTCCACGCCGACCGCCTGGAAGCCGCGCTTGGCCAGCGCGGTCAGCCACACGCCCTGCGCCGCGCCCACGTCGAGCACGCGCGCCGGGGGGCGTACCGGAAAGAACGGCTCGATCCGCTTCAGCTGGCGGTCCACGAAGGCATCGGCCTCGGGCATGCGCGCCAGGGCCGTCTGGAGGTCGGCGCGCTCCGTGGCCTGCTCCTTGACCATCGTCAGCGGCCCGAGCTGGGCCTCCACGGGCACGGAGGTGCCGTCCGCGGCGGAGTGCGGGCGGTTCATCGCGGGTTCACCCAGGCAATCCGGCGTCCGACGATCTCTCGCATGCGGTCTATATCGGCAGGGCGGACCCCTCCCGTGAGCCGCAGCACGACGGCGTATACGAGGCACGCGATCGCGCAGCCCAGCACCAGGACGACGAGGCCCGGGTCGGTCCCGAGCGCGAGCAGCGGCAGGCAGGCGGCCCCGGCCGCCAGCGCCGCGCGGACGAAGTCGAGCCCGATCGGGCGCAGCGGCAGATCGAGCAGCCGCTTCAGGATCACGAGATGGCCGGGCACCCAGACAGCGTAGGCGAGGTCCGTGCCGATGGCGCCGGCGACGATCCCGATTTTGGGCAGGAAGATCACGTCGAAGATGACGTTCACGCCCAGCGCCGCGATGGCCAGCGGCACCCGGTTGCGCGCGGCGCCGAGGTAGTTGACGGCCAATGAGGCGAGCAGGGCCGGGCCGGACACCAGGATGAAGGGCGCCAGCGCCCGCAGGACCTCGCCGGAGTCGCGGTACTCGTTTCCCAGGAGCGTGGTCATGATCGGCTCGGCCCAGACGATGACGGGGGCGAGGAAGATGCCCTGCAGGGCGGTGATCCAGCGCATCGCGTCCATGAACAGGTCGATCGCCGGCTCCATGCCCGGGCCGCGTGCCAGCCGCGGCGCGACCGCCGTGGAGACCGCCCCGGCCGGGTAGTGCAGAAACCAGGCGAGCTGCATCGGCAGGTCGAACAGGCCGACCGCGCGGCCGCCGCCGACGAGCAAGCCGATCAGCAGCACGTCGATCTGGGCGAAGGCGCGGAACAGCGCGTCGACGATCAGCAGGGCGCCCGAGTAGGCCATGATCTCGCGCACCCGCAGCCCGCTCACATGGCCGGCGCCGGTGCGCGGGCGGCCCACCACGCGCCAGACGTAGCCGAGTGCGAGACCGACCCCGATCGTGTACCCGATCGCCTTCCCAAACGCCGCGCCGGTGGCTCCAGCACCGAGCAGCACCAGTACCAAGATCGCGCTGCCCTCGAGGACGCTCTCGATCGCGACCACGCGCAGGTTGATCGCGATCCGCCCGAGCGCCTCGAAGGTCGCGAGCACGAACAGGAAGAAGCCCTGGGCGAGCACGGCGACCGAGATCCCGCGTAGGGGCCACTCCGCGCCGGGGGCGTCGAAGGCCTCTGTGATCGGCCCCGCCAGGGCGAACAGCGCCACCGAGACCGGCACCGCGGCGAGCGCTTTCAACCGCATCGCCTCGCCGAGCACGGCCGTCACGGCGGCCCGGTCGTTGCGGCGCTCGGCCAGAAAGCGCGGGGTCGCGCTCGTGATGCCGAGGTCGGCCAGGAACGTCGACACCGCGCCGATCGAGACCGCCAGCGCGAAGTAGCCATAGACCTGCGGGCCGAGCTTGCGGCCCAGGAAGAGGGCCACGAATGCGGTGATCGCGGCCGTCGTCAGGCGGGTGGCGACCGCGAAGGCTGCGTTCCTGCTGACGCTGTCGGCGCCCACGCCTTCCGATGGCACCACCCGAACCGTACAGTCAGTTTCGGCCTGTAGGCTTGCCCGCTTGCCGTGCGCCGCCTCAAGGTCCTGACACTCACCGACCAGCTGGTCTACCTGGGCGGGGGCGCGGAACGGGTGGCGATGGAGATCGCCACGCGGCTGGACCAGACGCGGTTCGAGAGCGTCTTCTGTGCGAGTCGCTACTGGGAAGGGGCGCGGTCCGAGTCGGTCCAGGACGCCGAGCGGCGCATGGACGAGGCCGGTGTTCGCTACCTCGGCCTCGGCCGGCGCAGCTCGACCGACCTATACCGCTGGCTGGCGCTCCGGGGCATCCTGAGGCGCGAGCGCGTCGACGTGCTCCACGCGCACATGTTCGGCTCGAACGCGTGGGGCACCGTGATCGGGCGGCTGGCGCGGGTCCCGGTGATCGTGGCTCACGAGCACACGTGGTCGTTCGAGGGGCGCCCGCTGCGGCGCTTCGTCGACCGCGAGGTGATCGGTCGCGGCACCACCGTCTTCATAGCCGTCTCGCGCGACGACCAGCGCAAGATGATCGAGATCGAGGGCGTGAACCCGAAGAAGATCCTCCACGTCCCGAACGGGATCGCGCCGCCGCCGCCCCCGACCGGGGCTGATGTGCGGGCGGAGCTGGGTATCCCGGCCGGGGCGCCCGTGGTCGGGACGGTCAGCGTGTTGCGCCCCCAGAAAGCGCTGGACCTGTTCATCCGCTCGTCGGCTCAGCTGCTCGGCGAGCACCCCGACCTGCGCGTGCTGCTCGCCGGCGATGGGCCCTTGAGGGGCGAGCTGACGGAGCTCGTCCACAGCCTGGGCGTGCAGGACCGGCTGCTGATGCTCGGCTATCGCTCGGATGCTCCCGACGTGATGGCGGCGCTCGACGTGGCGGTCTCGTCGTCGGCCTTCGAGGGCAGCCCGCTGGCGGTGATGGAGTACATGGAGTCGGCCCGGCCGATCGTGGCGACGCGCGTCGGCGGCGTGCCCGACCTGATCGAGGACGGTGTGCAAGGGCTGCTGGTCGAACCGGGCGACGAGTCCGCTCTGACCGCGGCGATCGGGCGCATGCTGGCCGACCGCGAGGCGGCCCGCCGGATGGGCGAGGCGGCCCGCGAGCGGCGCCGCCACGAGTTCACGGTCGATCTGATGGTGCGCCGCTTCGAGGCGCTCTACGAGCGCCTGGTGGCGGGTGCCGGGCCGCCCGAGCGGTTCGAGCAGCTCGACGCCCCCTGAACGACACGAGCCCGGCGGCTGCCGGGCTCGTGACGACTGCTAGTGGTTTGTGCGCTAGGCAGTCGGTCGGTGCGTCAGCCGGCGAAGGCCGAGGCCCAGGCCAAGCAGAAGACCGCCAGCTGCCGCAAGCACGCCGAGGTCGGCACCGGTGAACGGAAGGCTTCCGCCTTCGTCCGCCACGGCCTGGACCGGGGCGCCGGTGTCGCCACCGCCACCCTGCTCGAGGCCTGCGACGACGTTGGAGCCGCCGTAGCCCTCGGTGCCGGACTGTGCGTACACGGCCGGAGCAGCGAATGCGAGCAACGCGGTTGCTCCCACCACCGCGAGAAGCTTCTTAAATCGCGTCATTGGACCAGCGAACTCCTTGTCTCGATTCCGTCCCATTGATTTCGAATCCAGCTGAATGCTCATCCGTGCCCCTGCGACTTCAATGAGCCTTCGTAACTGGCCTCAGAACCTTGGTAACACGGGAATCAACTTGGCGTCAAACAAGTTAACAGTCGTTACTGGAACTTGTCCAGAACCTACCTCAACGTATCCCGGCGCCGTTTGGACGGCGCCGTCCGTGGTACGGCGATTCCCGCTATTTGGGTAGTTTTTCATCTCTTTGGGGTACCACAACCGTCGCGCCGATCTGGCACGAATCTGAAGCGTAGGGAGGGGGTCGGACGGCTTCTCATTTCGGCCCGATCCGTCGGTCGACGTTGGCCTGGATCAGGCGGTCGACGTTGCGGGGGTCGAGCTCGCGGCCCTTGCGCAGCGCGCGCAGGACCCTCGGCGCGATCTCGTCCTGCGGCGCCAGGCGCCGCGCCTCGGACACGAGCCGGGTCGCCTCGCGCCGGTTGCCGGCGCTCGACGCGACCACGCCCAGCAGCAGGTGCAGCCCGGGGTCGTCCGTGTCGCGCTCGAACGCGGCGCGCAACGCGCGATCTGCCGCGGGGTAGTTGCCGCTCCTGATCTCGACCACCCCGGTTGCCTTGTCCGGCAGCGGGGAGAGTGGGTTCAGGTCGGCCGCCCGGTCGAAGTGCTCGATCGCGGCCTCCGGAGAGCTCGCGGCAAGCTCCGTTCCCCTGCGCAGCTCGCGCTCGGACAGCCATGCGGGAAGCACCGATCCCGCGATCAGCACTGCGCAAACGCCGGCGACCGCGAACGGAAGCGGTCCGGACAGGAGCGGCCGCGAAGCCTCTGGCGCGGGGGCCTCCTCGGCGGCGGGTTCGTCGGCGGAGGCCTCGTCGGCGGAGGCCTCCTGGGCGGCACGGACCCGTGCGCTTGCCGCGACCGCTGCCGCCAGGCCCAGCCCCAGCAGCCCTGGTCCGACCAGTCCCGGGAACTCCCAGAACCAGTCGAGCGACCCGTGCAGGAACCAGTACAGGAACATCAGAACGCCCGTGCCCGCCACGGCGCCGCCCAGGTCGCCGCGGCGCAGCGCCGGCAGCGCGGCCACCAGTCCGGCGACGAACGCGCCCAGCATCAGGATCGCGCCGATCAGCCCGGTCTCCGACAGCGCCGCCATCACGGTGCTGTGCGGGTAGCGGGGCGTCTGCGTGCTCTCGCCCTGCTTGGTGTACGCGCGCCCGAAATTGTCGCCACCGGCGCCGAGGATCGGGCGTTTCTCGAACTCCCGCCAGGCGATCCGCCAGTAGTCGTAGCGGTACGTGGCGAAGCTGGTGCCGAGCCTGACCGAGGCGACCGGGTCGCTGCCGCCCTCCTTGAACTCGTTCCATTTGTCGGAGGCCTCGGTGATCGGGCTGCGCTCGACCGCCCAGTACCCGACGAAGCCGGCAGCGACCACGAGCGCCACCGCCGCGACCACCCCCCCGCTGACGAGGCGACGCGTGCGCTCCGAGAACGGCACGTAGGTGTCCGCGAACGCCGCGAGCGTCCCCATGAACCCGACTCCGAAGCTCGCCAGCAGCAGCACGCGCAGGGCGTGGTCGTAGGTCTCGCCGGCCGGCCGGGAGGCGCGCCAGGCGCTGTACACGTCCAGCAGCGGTTGCAGCGCAACCAACAGTCCGATGCCCACCAGCGCGAACGAGGCGATCGTGCGCCCCCTGCCGGGCACGACCACGATCGCGATCACCGCGACGATCGGCAGCACCATCAACCAGCCGCGGCTCTGCCCGATCAGCGCCGCGCCGGCCAGCAGGCAGGCGGAGCCCATCAGCAGCCCGCGCAGCGGCGCGGGCACCCCGCGCCGCCCGCCGAGGATCGCGCAGGGGAACAGCCCCAGCATCCAGAGCGCGACGTTGGCGTTGGCGTAGCCGACCGGCTCGGCGAAGCGCGCTTCGTGGAAGTACTGGATGCCGGTGGTCTCGCCGGTGACCTTGACCATCTCGACCAGCGCGATCGCCGCGATGCCAATCCCGAGCGCGCCCAGGATCACAGCCGCGCCCTCGCCTCGGATCGGCCAGAGCGTGCAGAGCGCGAGCATCAGCGCGTAGAGCAGCGTGCGGTTGCCGGCGTCCCACGCGAGCTCCTCCTGGCCCGCCCACACGATCGACAGCAGCCCCCAGACCCCGTAACCCGCGAGCAGCAGCACCGCGGTCAACGCGGCGCGTGACGGCCGCGGGCGCGGTAGCGAGGCCAGGCAGACGAACAGCACCGCCAGCAGCAGCAGGGTGGCCGGCATCCAGGTCGTGCCGCGGAAGCCGCCCTCGTCGCCGGCAAACCAGAGCAGCACCGCGCACACGAACGCGCTCGGCACCACGCCCGGGCTGCGCTCGATGAGGGTCGCGGCACGCGCCCGGCTCGTGCCCAAGGCGGCGGTGGCCATGGCTATCCGCCGGTTGCGGCGCCCGCGCGAGTGAGGTTGCGCACCCCGTCGGCGAGCGAGGCGACCACGCGGTCCTGGTCGTCCTCGGTGAGCGTTGGGAAGAGAGGGAGGGTCAGCTCGGCGCGGCCCACGAACTCGCTGCGCGGGAGCTCGGAGGCGCGATCGGTATAGGCGGTCAGCTCATGCAGGGCGGGGTAGAGCACGCTGGTCTGGACCTTGCGCTCCTCGAGCATGAAGGCTCGCAGCGGGTCGCGCAGCTCGTGGTCGTCGACGATCACGGGCATCACGTAGCAGGACGAGACGTCGACCTCGGCATCCTCGTAGGGCACGGTGACGCCCTCCAGATCGGAGATCAGCTCGCGGTAGCGGTGCACCAGCTCCCTGCGTCGGGAGACGTCCGCGTCGAGGCCGGTCAGCCGGGCGGTCAGCAGCGCGGCTCGCGGCTCGTCCATGCGGTAGTTGTAGCCCAGTCCGAGGACGTCGTAGCCGTGCGCGTGCCCGCGGTGGCGGTCCCACGTGCCGCTCGTGAGCGAGTGGGAGCGCAGGCTCCGAACGGTCGCCGCGACGTCGTCGTCGTCGGTGGCCAGCAGGCCGCCCTCGCCGCAGGACAGCACCTTGTTCGAGAAGAAGCTGAAGCAGCCCGCCAGCCCGTGCGTCCCGAGCTTGCGGGAGTCGCCGACCGGCGTGGCGCTGGGGCTGTGCGCGGCGTCCTCGATCAGGGCGATGCCGGCGTCCTCGCAGACCGCCCGCAGCGCCGGCAGGTCCGCCGCGTACCCGGCGTAGTGCACGGCGCAGACCGCCTTGGTGCGGGGCGTGACCTTGCGCGCGACGTCGTCGGGGTCGATCCCCAGGTCGTGGTTGCCCTTGATGTCCGCGAACACCGGCTCGGCGCCGCAGTAGCGCGCCGCGGCCGCCGTGGCAACGAACGTGATCGGCGGGACGATCACCTCGTCCCCGGGGCCGACGCCGGCCGCCAGGTAGGCGAGATGCAGGGCGGCGGTGCAGTTGGCGAGCGCGATCGCGTGCTTGCAGTCGAGGTGCTCGGCGAAGGCCTGCTCGAACTCCTGCGTGCGCGGGCCCATCGTCAGCCAGCCGGAGCGCAGCGTGTCCGCCACCGCGTCGATGTGGGCCTGCTCGAGCTGGACGTCGAACAGCGGGATCAGCGGGGCGTCGCCCATCAGCCGATGTTGGAGTAGCGAGGGGAGAACGGGTCGCCGAAGCGCTCCTCCTCGAGCGCGCCAACGAGCTCCTCGATGCCCGTCGGCACGCGGTAGTGCGGCTCGTATCCGAGCTCGTCCTTGATGCGCTCGAAGGAGACCTTGTAGTCGCGCGGGTCCTCGGTCTTCGTGACGTACGAGACGTCGCCGCGCCCGAGCTGGCCGGTGATGATCTCGACCAGGTCGAGCTTGCGGTAGTTCTCGTCCGAATGGCCGGCGTTGAACACGCGGCCGGAGACCTTGTCGAGCGGCGACGCCAGCACCAGCGCCACGGCGCGCGCGGCGTCGCGCACGTGCACGTAGGGGCGCCAGAAGGTCTCGCCGAAGACGTCGAGCTTGCGGTCGGCCCAGAGGTCGCGCGTGAACTCGTTGACGGTCAGGTCGAAGCGCATCCGGTGCCCCACGCCGTAGACGGTCGCGAAGCGCAGGCAGGTGGCCGACATGCCGTTGAGGTCACCCTCGAGCAGCGACTTCTCCATCGCCACCTTCTGCTCGGCGTAGAGCGACACGGGGCGCAGCTCGCCGGTCTCGTCGATCGGAACGGTCGGATCGGCCATGCGGCCGTAGTTGGAGCAGGTCGATGCGAACAGGAAGCGCTCTACGCCGGCGGCGCGGGCGTCGGCCACGAGCGAGGCTGTGCCCTCGACGTTGACGGCGTTGGACAGCTCCGGGTCGCGGCCGCAGGCGGGATCGCCGACGATCGCGGCCAGGTGCACCACCGCGTCCACGCCCTCGAGCGCGCGCCGGCGCAGGTCGTCGTCGCGGATGTCGCCGCGCAGCAGCTCCACGCCCAGCGAGTCGAGCCGCGCGGCCACGTCGTCCTGGCCGTGCAGCAGCACGTCCAGCCCGCGCACCGCGTGCCCGGCCTCGAGCAGCTCGTCAACCAACTCGCCGCCGACATAGCCGGCGGCGCCCGTCACAAGTACCTTCACTTTGCAGTCCCCGTCTGTGGTTCGCGTTCGGGTAGGAACATCGGTCGCAGCTGCTCGAACTCGATCAGCGCCTTCTCGTAGTCCTCGTGGCGTCCGATGTCGAGCCAGTAGCCGTCGTAGAGGTAGGACCCAACCTGGCGGCCCTCGGCCAGCAGCCGCAGCACCAGGTCGGGCAGGTCGAGGTAGGTGCCCTGCTCGATGTAGTCGAGCGCGGCGGGCTCGAGCACGTACACGCCCATGCTGACGACGTACGGGATCTCGGGCTTCTCCTCGAAGCCGGACACGTTCAGCATGTTGCCGTTCTGGTTCGAGAAGTGCAGGACGCCGTACTCGGTGCGGACCACGCGGCGGTGCGACGCGATCGTCAGCACGTTGCCGGTGTCGCGGTGCACGTCGACCAGGTGGCCGTAGTCGAGCGCGGTCAGGACGTCGCCGTTCATGACCAGGAAGGTGTCATCCAACTCTTCGATCTCGGCCAGCGGGCCGACTGTGCCGAGCGGCTCGGTCTCCTCGCTGTAGCCGATCCGCACGCCGTGGCGCGAGCCGTCGCCCATCACGGCCCGGACGAGGTGGGCGAGGTATCCCACGGCCAAGGTGATGTCTCCGAAGCCGCAGTCGCGCAGCTGGTGCACGACCACGTCGAGGATCGCGCGCTCGCCCACCGGGAGGAGGGGCTTGGGGAGGACGGTTGTGTAGGGACCGAGGCGGGAACCCTTACCGCCCGCGAGGATGACGGCTCGTCGAGTCACTGCTGTTTCTGTCGGCACGGAAGCCAAAAGGTTGAGTCTGCCGCCTATGCTTGCAGGCCGATGCGGATCGTGGGGAAGGTCATCTATTGGTTGGCGGTTCTAGCTATCTCGCTGGTGCTGCTCGTCGTCCTGATGCGGTGGTTCGAGGCACAGGACGCCTCCGAGGTGGAGGGGTCCGCCGTCCCTGAGCTGGTCGTCTAGGCCTTCGTCACCGTCGCCGGTCGCCGGTCGACGAGCCGCGCGAAGACCACGATTCGCTGTGCCGCCGAGTAAAGCGGATGGCACGCCGTGAGCACGAGCTGGGGGTGGCCCACCGGCTTGGTCACCCAGAGTGCGCTGTCGTCGACGATCTGGTTCTTGTCGACCCGGTAGACGAACGTGCCGTAGGGCAGCTCGAACACGATCCGGTCGCCCCGCTTCACGTTGTTGAGCTCGCGGAAGGGCGCCCCGTAGGTGGTCCTGTGGCCCGCGACCGCGACAGTGCCGCGCTGGCCGGGGAGCGGGGTGTCGGGGTAGTGGCCGGGGCCCTTGCGCAGGTTGTCGGCATCCGTTCCCTCGATCACGTACTCGGACACCCCGATCGACGGGATCAGCAGCTTTCCGAGCGCGTCGCCGGGCAGCGGCTCCTTGCGGACGACGCGCGCCGGAGGGTCGACCAGAGCCTTCTCGAGCTTGACCTGCTGGCGCTCCGAGAAGTACGCGGAGACGGGCTCCTGCCACAGTAGGGTCGCCGCCGCGTCAGAGATCAGCAGGACCCCGCTGACCATCATCACCGAGGCGACGAAGCGCAGCACGACTCGGATCGGATGCGCCCGCAGTCGCGTCATTGTGTGCCCCAGTCTAGGCAGACGCGGTTACGCTTAGCTCGTAATTCATAAGGAGAAGACGCACCCACAATGAGCCAAGCCACTACCGCCGCGACCACCAACGCCACCCTGCTTCGCTGGGTGGACCGCGTCGCCGAGCTGACCAAGCCCGCCGACGTCCACTGGTGTGACGGGTCCCAGGAGGAGTACGACAGCCTCTGCCAGACGCTGGTCGACGCAGGGACCTTCGAGCGGCTCTCGGAGACCGAGCGGCCCAATTCCTATCTCGCACGCTCCGATGCCGGCGACGTGGCCAGGGTCGAGGACCGCACCTTCATCTGCACAGCGCGCGCCGAGGACGCCGGCCCGACCAACAACTGGCGCGACCCGGATGAGATGCGCGCCGAGCTCGAGCGCCTGTTCTCCGGAGCGATGCGCGGCCGCACGATGTACGTGGTGCCGTTCTCGATGGGGCCGATCGGCTCGCCGATCGCCCACGTGGGCGTCCAGCTCACGGATTCGCCCTACGTGGCGGTCTCGATGCGGATCATGGCCAGGATGGGCCAGCCGGCTCTCGACGCGCTCGGCGACGGCGAGTTCGTGCCCTGCCTGCACACGGTAGGGATGCCGCTCGGCGACGGCGCCGAGGACGTGCCGTGGCCGTGCGCCGCCGACGACAAGTACATCGTTCACTTCCCCGAGAGCCGCGAGATCTGGTCGTACGGCTCCGGCTACGGCGGCAACGCGCTGCTCGGCAAGAAGTGCTTCGCGCTGCGGATCGCGTCCGCCATGGCCCGCGACGAGGGCTGGATGGCGGAGCACATGCTGATCCTCAAGGTGACCTCGCCGGAGGGCGTGTCCAAGCACATCGCCGGCGCGTTCCCGTCCGCGTGCGGCAAGACCAACCTGGCGATGTTGATCCCGACGCTGCCGGGCTGGAAGGTCGAGACGATCGGCGACGACATCGCCTGGATGAAGTTCGGCAAGGACGGTCGCCTCTACGCGATCAACCCGGAGGCCGGCTTCTTCGGGGTGGCCCCCGGCACCGGCGAGCAGACGAATCCCAACGCCATGGCCACGGTGAGGTCCAACTCGATCTTCACCAACTGCGCCCTGACCGACGACGGCGATGTCTGGTGGGAGGGCATGACGGATGAGCCGCCGGCTCACGCGATCGACTGGCGGGGCGACGACTGGACGCCGGACTCGGACGCGCCCGCCGCCCATCCGAACGCCCGCTTCACGACGCCCGCGGCACAGTGCCCGTCGATCGCGCCGGAGTGGGAGGACCCGGCCGGCGTGCCGATCGACGCGATCCTGTTCGGCGGCCGGCGCGCCTCGGTTGTGCCGCTCGTGCACGAGGCGCTCGATTGGGAGCACGGCGTCTTCCTCGGCTCGATCATGGGCTCGGAGACGACCGCCGCCCAGGCCGGCGAGGTCGGCGCGCTGCGCTTCGACCCGATGGCGATGCTGCCATTCTGCGGCTACCACATGGGCGATTACTTCGGCCACTGGCTAAAGCTCGGGGAGCGCGAGGGAGCTCAGCTCCCGAAGGTGTTCATGGTCAACTGGTTCCGCAAGGACGAGGACGGCGAGTTCCTCTGGCCCGGCTACGGCGAGAACAGCCGGGTGCTGGCCTGGGTCTTCCGCCGCTGCACTGGCGACGCCGCGGCGATCGAGACCCCGATCGGCCGGTTGCCCGTGGCGGGCGCCCTGCCGACCGAGGGCCTGGGCCTGGCGCCCGAGGCGCTCGCGGAGCTGGTGCGGTTCGACCCGGACGCCTGGGCGGCCCAGCTGCCGCAGGTGCGCGAGCACCTCGCCCAGTTCGGCGACCGGCTGCCGGAGGCACTCCGCGGCCAGCTCGCCCGATTGGAGGAGCAGCTCGGCTGATGGCGGACGTACGGGCGGCCCCGAGGTACTCCATCGTGCCCGGGGACCCGGTCGAGCACAAGGGCGACTGGCTGGGTCTCGCTGACCGCAACCTGCCGTTCGCGGTGCAGGGGCGGGAGGCGCGCTACTCCAAGTACTACGAGGACAGCCCGCTCGGGCCGGCCAAGTTCTTCCTAGCCAGGGACGCGCAGTCGGACACGTTCGTCGGCATGGCTGCCATCTTCCCCACGCAGCTGCGCGTCTTCGGCGAGCTGGTACCGGCGGCGATCGCCGGCGACTTCGCCGTCGACGACGGGCACCGCGGGCTGGGGCCGGCGGTCCCGCTCCAGCGCGCCGCGGTGAACGCGCTCGGCGAACACGGGCTCAGCTGCGCCTACGGCTATCCGAACGAGCACTCGGAGCCGATCACGCGGCGTGTCGGATACACCGACCTCGGTCGGCTCACGCGCTACGTGAAGGTCCTCAGAAGCCGCGTCGTAGTCGAGCAGTACGTCAAGTCGCGCGGGCGCGCGCGGGTCGCGGCGGGTGTCTCGCGGGTGACGGTCGACCCGCTGCTGTGGGCGGTCTCGCGCGAGCGGCTCCAGTGGCGCCGGCGTGGGCTTCGGGTCGAGCGGCCGGCCGCGTTCGACGACCGCTTCTCGGCTCTCTGGGAGACCACCCGGCAGCAGGGCACGATCACGAGCGAGCGCAACCCGGAGCTCCTCAACTGGAAGTACGAGACGACGAGAGAGGGCGGCATCTACAGGATCCTCGCGCTGGTCGGCGGGGACGATCAGGTCGTGGGCTACGCCGTCTACCGCGTGCGGAACGGCATTCGCCACATCATCGACATCGTCTTCCAGCCGTCCGCGGAGGTGCTCGACGTCCTGCTCGCGGAGTTGATCCGCGACGCGCGCCGGGAGGGGGCGGTGGCCATCAGCGTGATTCATCTGGGCCCGGCGAGTCTGCTGACGCAGCGCCTGAGAGGGTTCGGGTTCGGGCGCCGGACGGAGACCAGCAGCTTGCACGTGTACGTGCCGGGCGAATCCGAGCTCGAGCAGGCGCTCGTCGCAGCCGGTAACTGGTGCTTCCTGAACGCCGAGGCCGACGTCTAGCCCACGGCTACGCTAGGCGCATGAGCGTCACGCAGACGAGGACCGTCGCCTCGATCATCGGCGGGCAAACGCGCGAGGGCGGCACCCAGGTCGAGTCGCGCAACCCGGCCAACCGCGACGAGCTGGTGTGCGAGGCGTGGCTGACCGACGCCGACGGGTTCGTCGACGCCTGCCGCACCGCTCGCGATGCGCAGCGCGCCTGGGCCGCAACGCCGGCGCCGGTGCGCGGCAAGACGATCGGCCGGGTCGGACGGCTGGTGGAGGACAACAAGGAGGCGCTCTCGCGGCTGCTGACGCGCGAGATCGGCAAGCCCTACCCGGAGTCGCTCGGCGAGGTGCAGGAAGTGATCGACACCTGCGACTTCTTCGTCTCCGAGGGTCGCCGGCTGTACGGCCAGACCGTGCCGAGCGAGCTGCCGGACAAGCAGCTGCTCACGTTCCGCAACCCGGTCGGCGTGGCGGCGATCATCACCGCCGGCAACTTCCCGGTCGCGGTGCCGTCGTGGTATCTCGTCCCGGCGTTGCTGTGCGGCAACGCCGTGGTCTGGAAGCCTGCCGAGTACGCGCCGGCCCTTGGCCAGGCCCTGTGCGAGCTGTTCCTCGCCGGCGGGCTCCCGGACGGGGTGCTCAACCTCGTCCAGTGCGACGGGCCCTCGGCCTTCGAAGGGCTGGAGCGGGCGCTGTCGGAGAGCGTGGTCGACAAGGTCGGCTTCACCGGCTCCTCCGCGGTCGGCTCGCGCATCGGCGAGCTGTGCGGGCGCCACGTGCAGTCGCCCTGCCTGGAGCTGGGCGGCAAGAATCCGCTCGTCGTGATGGGTGACGCCGACCTCGACCTGGCCGCCGAGGGGTCGCTGTTCAGCGGCTTCGGGACCGCGGGCCAGCGCTGCACCTCGCTGGGCACCGTGATCGTGCACGAGTCGGTTCACGACGAGTTCATGCGCCGCTTCACCGGGCTGGTCGAGCAGGCCGCCATCGGCGACCCCTTCGCCGACGTGCTCTACGGGCCGATGATCCACGAGCGCTTCGGAGAGCGGTTCCTCGAGTGGCTCGAGCTGATCCGCGACCACCACTCGATCTCGGGCTCCAGCGCCACCGGCCGGATCACGAGCGACAACCCGCGCGCCGGCTTCGTGGGCGACCCGGACGCCGGGCTGTTCTGCCACCCGGCGATCGTGGACGGCGTGACGATCGACGACGAGATCTACCGCACCGAGACGTTCGGGCCGATCGTGGGGGTGGCCAGCTTCGGCGACTTCGACGAGGCGATCGAGCTGGCCAACGACCACGGCTACG
>Ga0209574_10000172_pt1 | contig 17935 bp, 18 predicted proteins | sample AgamicMgMarz_FD_187168 | JGI IMG/M metagenome (GOLD analysis project Ga0209574, IMG submission 187168) | Agave microbial communities from Guanajuato, Mexico - Mg.Ma.rz (SPAdes) (version 2) | ecosystem: Host-associated > Plants > Phyllosphere > Phylloplane/Leaf | place: Guanajuato, Mexico... | reverse complement strand
AATTGTCTTATGATTATAAACTATTCAAAAATGATAAAAAAGTGAGAAAATCGCCCACAAATCCCAAAAAAAATATTAAATTCCGTCTGCATTTTCTTTTATTAGTAAACTTTTATACCTACCTCTAAGTGGCAAAGCATTGATTAATAAAATAACAAACTATTCCAAAAATTCAGCTTAAAAACCAAAATAACTGTCTTGAAAATTTCACTTACTATAACTATACTCACTCGAATGAACAAACAGCACTGGAAATAGAAATGCCTTCATTCTTTTTGACTAGTTATACGTAGACGTATATATGTATAGAGCACCAGTTCGTTCAGGTGCATATTTAGAAAAATAAGTACATATTACAACAGCTAATTTTCAGCTCATATTGTAAATTACAATATCTATGTCATATAACATACCATGAAATAAGTGAATAAGTAAACGATTATTCAGAAATTTATGTTATAAAACCTAACATGTATGTTGACTTTTACATAGACTATAAATTAATAATTTTGGGCTATTTTTTAATGTTTAACAGGAAATCTTCAAAAATTTTTTTAACTGCCGCTCCTGATTTTGGGATGAACTCATTTATTCTCTCTATAATATATGGATTGTCTCTTATCATTCTTTTATTTTCTAAGTTTGTAAAGCTCCTTAAAGTATCAATACATATTTCAAATAGCTCTTCATCTTCAACACGGAGCAATGAAAATAGAATCTCAAGTTCATGCTTATTGCAGTAGCTATCATAATCTCTCTCCCACCTTTTATTCTTCAAGAATTTTCTTCACTACTTTTCCATTAGGCATAACCTGTATAACAATCCTTTGAACATTTTCTGGATTGAGCAACATTTCCGTCACAATTTCGTCTGCTTTTTCCTTTGACAAAGTGCTATCTAACCTTTCACTTCCAAGAATCCAATTTTCACTCATTTGCTTTCCATCGTTTGTTTTTCCCAACCTGGATGTATTATACTTAGCCTCCGCTATTACATACTTAGGTGGTGGAGATGTATTTTCATATACACCATCTATTCCTTTAACCATTTTTTGATCCAACGTTAATACACGATCATCACTAATTCTTGTATAGGTTTGACTTTCAAAGAAGTCATCCATTTTGATTTTACCGTAGTTCTCTCTATACTTTGTTGTTTTTAAGACTACTTCGCCACTTCCACTGTCTGAACTACTTTTCCAACTTAATCGGTTAAATTAACATTTTAGTCCAATATACATTTTTATTTTACAATAAAAAGCACTTGTTGCCTTTATATGAATATTATTTAGCGGCGTGTGCAGCTTTTTCATCTGCTTCTTTTATGGACTGCACGGATTTTTTGGTGGCGTTTAAATCATCGAGGAGCGTTTGCTTGTAGTCCACAATTAACGTTTGAAGCTGCTGGTTCAGCTGATTTAATTCATCGAGCACCGCTAGATCTTGTCCGCTTCCTACGTGAAACGGAAAAAGCGGCTGAAACTGCTGCGCAGTAGCGCTTAGGTCACTAAGCGTTCTATTAATTTCACCATCTATTACTTTAATTTCGTCTGCCATATTGCATCACACCTTATCTTTTGCTTCGTCTTCTTGCATTTTAATGGCGCGTTCCATCCCTTGTATATCTGATTGAAGCGCCGTAATTTTTGCTTCAATTGTCGTGATGGCTCCGTCAGCTGACGGGTCAGCAAATCATCGTATTCGTCTAACATAGCCGTACGAATGTCTTCAAACCCAACAGCAAGGCTGCCTGACCAAATGGCGAAAGTGAGCTCTGGTTCTTTTACCTTTTCCTTTGCAAGTTCAAGCTCTCCTTTGACTTCCGTTAACGTGTTTTTACTAGCCGTAAGCTGCTGGATATCTTCATGTGCCTGCTTCACTTGGGTATACAGATGCGCAACAAACATCTCATTCATATGATGAACTTCCTTTATATCCATCCCTTGGATCTTCTAACAGTAATTCCCTTTCGTAGCATATCAAATAAAGAAAGAGAGCACATCGGCACGTTTTCTTATATTTTTTGGGAATAATGTAGATTTTTATTTCAATATCCAATCTTTAGGATAAAATAACCAAAACTACCTTATCATTGACAATTTATCAAAGTTTTTGGACTACTTCATTTGTTATTTCCACGCCAATAAAAGACCTTTTTACACAATTTTTTTGTTAAAACGCATTCATTCTTTCTATTTCCAAATATTTAAACATGCGCTAGTATATACATAATATAAAGAGGAGGTTGAATATGAGAGAAAAGCTCGTAAGACTCAGTTATTTACTGGGGTTGGCTCTTGTTTTGTCCGGCATTTTATATTTCTTTGCATCGAACTGGCAAGGCTTTGACCGCTATACTAAAATTGCGCTGAGCGTGGGGCTGATGCTGCTGTTTTACGGAAGTGCATTTGCGGTGCGCAAGCTGCTTCCTCAGCAGGCGTTTTTAAGTCACTGGACGCTTTTGGCCGGCGCTCTTTCATTTGGATTAAGCATCGCGCTTCTTTCTCAAATTTACAACACGCACGCTGAATCGTACTGGCTGTTTTTAATTTGGCTTGTGCCGGTTATTTTGTTTAGCTTTTTTACAAAGTATCAGCCGTTTTATGTGTTATCGTTTGTTTTATTTCAATTCACCATGGCTTTTTTCATTTCACCAACAGGCGCAGTTTCGCAGCGAGGCGAACACGAGACGCTTTTACTTTACGCAGGAATGGCGTTTGTGAACTTACTCATCTTTTGGATCATAAAAAAGAAACAGCGCTCGTCTCCTGTGGTCATGTATGCGGCGTTTTGTTTGTTTCACTACATTTTTTTAACTCTTTCTCTGCCGGATTTCACAGGCAGCTCTAGCTTACGGATTGGTCTTATTATTTTTTATTTGCTGTTTTTACTAAGCTCCTTTTTTTATTTTTCAAAAGTGGAGCCGCAAAAGTCATTTTTAGGGATTTCCATCGTGGCATTTGCTTTATTTGTCATTGAACAGTTTTTCTCTTTTATTTTTAAACATTACGCTGAGTGGTCGCTGTTTTTAGCGTTAGGATTCGTGATTCTATTTATTGGTGCAAGCGTGTGGTTTGTAAGATGGCTCACCGCCAATACTTCAGCACAAAAAACTTCGCTGCGCGTGATTAAACGTATAGCGGTAATTGGGATTACGGCCATTGCATCGGTAATCGGCAGCAGCTCTTTAGGAGGACTTGTCACACTTATTACAGGAACGTACCCAACAAACGGAATGCTTGTGATTGGCGTTTTGCTGATTGTGGCATGTTATTTGATTAAAGCAGATATTCCAACGGTAAAATATACGCTTTTAATGATGGGCGTATTAATCAGCGGCGGCGCTTCTTTTTTTGTGCACGACTTTTTGTTTTTTATCTACGTCATCGCACTTGTAGCGCTTTTAGTATTCACTAAACATACGCCCGTTCGCCTGTTGCTTTTTGTGCTAGTGCAAGGGCTTCTGTTAATAAAGGTTCCGACTGCTTACTATGACGCTATCAAAATAGATTATGTGCTGCTCGCTTTGTTTCTATTAAATGCCGCTGTGTACACGATAAACGTACACCACGCGTTTAAAAAAGCAGCGCTGCTTCTTGCTTTTATCTTTTTACTGTCGCTGACTGAATTAAGCGAACCGTCTTTTTTAAATATCATTTACTGCACGGTGTTTTTTGTGATTTCGACTGTCTTTTTATTTATGACGGTACGAAAAGAGCCAAAATATGATTTTATTGTCGGCATGATCTTCTGGTTTGTTTTTTTAGCGATGAAATATTACGACTTTGTGTGGGATTTATTTAATAAATCACTTGTGCTTGTTATTTTAGGTCTGATCTTTCTTTTCCTAAGCAGGAAATGGGACCTGTCAACGCCTGATCAGCCGCAGCCATCGTTTCTTGACCGCAGCCGAACTGCTGTATGGATCATCGTTCTTGTTCAGCTCATTATTCTGGGCGGCATTTTCACTAAAAACGAAGTGCTTCTTCAAAGCGGAAAAGAAATTAAGCTCGCTTTACAGCCAATTGATCCGCGCTCGCTGCTGCAAGGCGATTACGTTGAGCTGAATTACGACATTGCGCACGTTACATTACCTCATGTGAAAGACGGAGAAAAAGTGAAGCTGGTTCTTCGCCCTAACAAACAAGGCGTGTATGAATACGCAAAAATCTACCAAGCGGATGATGAGTGGAATAAGCCTTACACTTCTAAAGAAAAAGACGTTGTCATTACAGGCAACTATCATGACTGGGGAATTCAGTACGGAATTGAGCATTATTTTATTCCAGAAGGAACCGGCAGCAAAGTGGAAAGCGAAGCTCGTTTTGCTACTGTACGAGTTGGAAAAAACGGAGATGCCATTGTCACCAAAGTAGGTAAATAAAAAGCAGCCGCTTCAACATTGAAGCGGCTGCTTTTTATTTTAATTGATAAATACGCCAACGATCATCATTAGAATAAGAATCACAAAGAAAATAATGATTCCATACCCAATCCATTTTATTCTTTTGGTCGTTCCTTTTACATTCATATCCGTTAGTTTTCCTTCAATACGCTTTTGATGTTCAGTAACATCATTGTATTCATTGTTAGGCGAAGTGATATTATCCTTCCTTTCTATTTAATCGTTTTCTTTCCTCTAACAGCTCTTCATATCTTTTTTCAAGCCGCTGCTTTTCTTTTCCTTCTGGCATGATAGAAAGCTCGCTAATCACTTTTGTTAATTCTAATTGAAGCGCAAGTTTCTCGGCTTCATTTTGCTGCTGTGACGCTTTTTGGCTTTTACCCGTATCTTCAATCGCCGCAAGCTCCGCTTTAGACTGTTTTAACGTCAAAACATGCGTCGCAAGCTTTTTAACAAAATAGCGGTCGTGCGTCACAAATAAAATCGTCCCTGGATAAGCTTTTAACACTTCTTGAAGCGCTTCTTTTGTATGAAGATCAAGATAGTTGGTCGGTTCATCTAAAAGAAGAACGTTATAATTTCCTAAAAAGACTTTTGCTAATGCCGTTTTCACTCGTTCTCCTCCGCTTAGCATCTCTACTTTTTTATACACGTCTTCACGTTTGAAAAGTAAGCGCGATAGTACCGTACGAATAAATTGTTCGGTGTACGGACTGTCTTCTTTAATGTTTTCTAAAATGCTTTTAGCGGGATCTAGATTTTCAAGGCGCTGATGGAAAAAGCCGAGTTTTACAGGCTTCGCAACCGTGATGCCTTCTGTTTGCTGCTCAATCATATTCAGCAGCGTAGATTTTCCGGCGCCGTTTTGACCGACAATCGCTACTTTCGCACCTGGCTTTACACCGCCTTTTAGATTTTGAAACAAGATATGATTCCCAGCTGATGCCGAGACTTTGTCAAAGCTTAATACCTGCTTGCTGTGTACTTGGTGAAACTGCGATAGGTCAAAATGGATCTCTTCCATTTCTTTTGGCTTTTCTTTTTTCTCCAGCTTTTCAATTCTTGTTTCAATCGCTTTTGCGCTTCTATCTAGCTTCGCTTTTTGTTTTCCGACCGCTCGCTTATGAAGTCTCGCTTCAGAGTTCCCCATGCGGCTCGGTGCTTTTTTAAGCGACTTTGATTTTTGGCTTTTTTCTTCAGAGGCCAGTTCAAGCCGCTGCTTTTCTTTTACATACTGTTCATATTCAAACTGCTGTCTTTCAACCGCATGTTTTTTTTGCGTCACATATTCTTGATAATTGCCTTCGTAGCAGTTAATTTTGCCGTCTTCTACTTCCCAAATGGACGTACAAAGGCGGTTTAATAATTCTCGGTCGTGTGAAATCAGCAGCAGACTGCCTGTAAAAGATTTCATTTCTTCTTCAAATTTTTCTACGCCTTTTACATCTAAGTGGCTCGTTGGCTCATCGGCTGCAAGCAGTTCCGCGCCCGATGAAAGAGCAGCAGCAATTTTCTTTCTTGTTTCTTCTCCTCCGCTAAGAAAGTCCGCTTCAGTTGGCACGTTCCACTGACTTTTCATCTCAGGAGAAACGGCTGATGTAGTTTGAACATCAAGCTGCGGAATCAATGAGGAACGGCCATATGTTTGAACATTTCCTTGATCCGGACTCATTTTTTTCATTAAAATATGAAGCAACGTCGATTTGCCTTCTCCATTTTTCCCAACAATTCCAATTCGCTCTCCGCGATGTACTTGGAGCTTCTCTGCTTGAAACAGCAGGCGGTCTCCATAGCTTTTTTCAATATTTATAGCTTCTAACAATAACATAAAAAAACCTCCCTAGGATTTCTAGAGAGGATTAGAGGTCATAATTAGGCATACGCAAATATGCACCCTTTTTATAGAGTAAAAAAAGGGAGAAATCACTTCATATAAGACATATAGAAATGGCACCTAAAAATGTACAGACTAATCCTATCTAGACAAATGTTCATTTAAAATAAAGTTTTAAAAGAATGTCTAAAAAAATAGGATTACTTATCCATTGTCTACGGTACCTTTCCTTTCTTAGTATAAAATGACTTGCTTCTTACAGTGTATGATGAAGTTTTTTAAATGTCAATATCGATTTGGATGATATTCCCTTATTTTTCTACGCACAAAAGAATCCTCAGCCAATAGCAGCCGAGGATTCCTTTGTTACACGTATTGATTCACTTTACCCGCAAAATCAGGCAGCCACTCACCGTGAGCTTCAATTAAATCATCGCACATACGAATGATGTCATCCATGGATAATTCCGCATTTGTATGAGGATCTAGCATCGCAGCTTGATAGATGTGCTCTCTTTTTCTAGTGACAGCTGCTTCAATTGTTAATAATTGAGTATTAATATTCGTACGATTTAACGCAGCAAGCTGCTCAGGTAAGTCTCCTACATAAGTCGGCATAATGCCGCTTCGGTCTACAACACATGGAACTTCTACGCAAGCTTTTGTCGGCAGGTTACTAATTAAGCCTCCGGTATTTAATACGTTACCGGCAAATTTAAACGGCACGTTTGTCTCTATCGCTTCAATAATTCTAGAGCCGTACTCATGTGAACGCGTATGAGTTAGCTGACTGTTGTTGACCATTTCTTCTCTCATTGATTCCCAATTGCTGATTTGCTCTTCGCATCGGCGCGGATATTCATCAAGAGGAATGTTAAACTGATCAACAAGATTTGGATATTTATGTTTAATAAAGTATGGATGATACTCTGCGTTATGCTCAGACGATTCGGTAATATAATAACCGAACTTATCCATTAGCTCAAAACGTACCATATCGTGATGCTTTGTCTTTTGCTTTTCTTTTGCTAGACGCTTGATTTCTGGGTATAAGTCTTGTCCATCTCTTTTTACTTCTAGCAGCCATGCCATATGGTTAATGCCTGCGATTTTCTCTTGTATTCCTTCATGATCCATTCCGAGAGAATCAAATAAATCTTTTGTACATACTTGAACACTGTGACAAAGGCCTACCGTCTTTACATTGGTATAGCGCAGCATTGCACCCGTTAGTGTTGCCATTGGATTGGTGTAATTTAAAAACAGCGCATCTGGACATACTTCTTCAATGTCCTTAGCAAAATCAAACAGCACTGGAATCGTGCGCAGTGATCTGAAGATTCCTCCAATTCCTACTGTATCTCCAATTGTCTGGCGCAAGCCGTATTTTTTAGGAATTTCAAAATCAATAACGGTGCTTGGTTTGTATCCGCCTACTTGAATCGCGTTAATTACATACTTCGCTCCTGTTAAAGCTTCTCTTCGGTTTAAATAGGCTTTAACCGTAATATTCACTTTATAGTTTTCTTTTAAATTGTTTAGCATATTTTCTGAATCTCTTAAACGCTCAGCATCTATATCGTATAGCGCAAATTCAAAGCCAGCTAAAGCAGGCACAAACATGCAGTCTCCTAAAATATTTTTTGCAAAAACTGTACTTCCCGCTCCGATAAATGTGATTTTAGACATCGTCATCTTCCTTCCTCGTATTGGTTTTATCCTTTTACAGATCCTGATGAAAGCCCTGCAATAAAGTATTTTTGTAGCACTAAAAATAAAATAGTCATTGGAAGCATCGCAATAATCGCAGCTGCTCCTACTAAGCTAAGATTATTTTGATTTTCGGCAAAAAAGCTTGCTAACGTAACGGTTAATGTATGCATTTCCTTATCTTGAAGGAAGAAGATTGCAAACTGATAGTCGTTCCAAATATAGACGCTGGCAATAATTAAAATAGACGCTGTGACGGGCTTTAACAGTGGAAATACGATTTTAAAGAAAATCGTTAACGTACCGGCACCGTCAATTCTTGCTGCTTCCTCGAGCTCTTTAGAAATAGTGGAGCGAATGAAGCCCGCATACAAAAAGATCGTTAGCGGCAAAAATGCTGCGACATTGTTTAAAATGGCAATTTGGTACGTATTCATCATTCCCATATTCACAACCATTTTGTACAGCGGAACTAGCGCTGTTAAAGGCGGTATTACCATCACGGCAATAAAGATAAAATAGACGTACTTATTTAGTTTCGTTTGTCGGCGCGCTAAAGGATACGCAGCCATTGATCCTAAAAAAATAAGCAAAATTGCCGAAATGAACGTAATGATAAACGTATTCATGAAAGAGTTTCCTAAATTAGCTTGCTCCCAAGCTGTTGTGAAATTTTCAAAATGTATGCTTTTTGGAAATACCCATTTGGAACTAAAATCCCCGGTTGCTTTTAAAGAAGTCGTAACTAGAATATAAAAAGGGACAATATGAACGAGCGTTATACAAAGAGCTAGAAAGGTAAAAAATCGTTTTTTCCGTTTATTTGTATAGTCCATCACGCTTCTGTCTCCTTTCGTTTAAAGTACACAAGTGCTGATAAGCTAATGACTAAAATAATAAGCGCCATGCACACACCTTGAGTTGCTGCATAGCCGGCGTCTTGTCTTCTAAAATATAAGTCATACATAAAAGTAGACATCGATTGTGATGCATCTCCAGGTCCTCCTCCTGTCAGCGCAACAATTACGTCAAACAGTTTTAAACCCCCGATAATATTTAAAACGACGTTAATTGTAATAGAAGGCATAAGCAATGGAAGCGTGATGTTTTTAAACTGCTGAAGAGCAGATGCTCCGTCAAGCTGCGCTGCCTCGTAGTAATCTTTTGAAATACTTTGCAGCCCCGCTAAATAAATAATCATCGCAATTCCAACAAATTGATACGTATTGACGAACACGATAATCCAAGAGTTAAGCTCCGGAGTTCCCAAAGCATTAATCTTCTCAAAGCCTAGAAATACAAGAAGGTCATTTAAAGCGCCTCCTTGGTAGGCAAAAAAGAAGTACCAGATATACCCCATAATAATTGGGCTGATAATAACCGGAAGGTAGACAATTGTTCTTGTTACAGCTTTCATTTTAATGCTTTGATTGAGAAGCAAAGCATATAACAAGCCAATAATATTTTGGAAAATTGTACTGCCTATTCCGTAGAGCAGCGTATTTTTTATCACAAGCCAAGTCGTTGGATCTGCAAGCAAACGTTTATACTGCTGGATCCCAATCCAATCGTACGTTTGTGAAAATCCATTCCAATTAGTAAAGGAAAGTCTAATTCCGTTAATAAAAGGATAGATAATAAAAACAGTGATAATTACTAAGCCGGGAAGGTACATCCACCATAAAGAGGATTCTGTTTTTAATTTTTTCTTTCGTTTTTCCGTATCTCTTACTACAGAAACCGGCTCTTTCCTGACTAATTCATTCATCGTGTTCACTCCTATTTCAGCTTGTGTTGAAAAGAAGCAGGAGCCTATCTCCCTGCTTCTCGGCGAACAAGGAACTTTTGCACACTATTCTATTGTTTACTGAGACGCTTGTACTCTTTTTCCATCTCATTTGATAATTGCTTTGGCGTTAAACTTCCCGCTAGCAATTCTTGACCTGTAGAAGACATCACTGCCCACATGCCGCTCGGTAAATACTTTCGGTCGAAGTATGGCTCAACTTTGATATCGCTATACTTATCGTAGTATGCAGAGTAGTAGTTTTGTGTTTTATTGTTTGTCAGAGCCGATGCTGAAGACGTTCCTTCTGCAATCTTTTTGGCAACTTCCGGCTGTGACACAAATTCAATAAATTTCTTCGCTTCTTTAAGGTGCTTAGAATCTTTCCACGCAGCAAGGGTAAAGCGCTCTCCGCCGATCCAGCTTTGCGTACCGCCTTTATGAATAGCCGGCACCGGTACCGTTCCTACTTTTACTTCAGGATTTAATTCTGTTGCATCCGGTCCAAGAGATCCGCCCACAAATGTAAAAGCAATTTTATTTTGAGCCATTAATTCCGTTGCTTGAGATACTTTTGCGGTTAATACATCTTCATTCAATAACCCTTTTTTCTTCATTTCTGCCATTGTTTCCGCTAGCGGCGTGTAGTTTGACCAATTAAATGTTCCTTTTTCCAACTGCTTAGCGTAGTTCTTATTTTTTGCTGTAATAAGCTGAGGTGTAGCCAGCTGATCAAACACTTGAGCAATATTGCCGTTTTCTCCTCCTGGAATCCATAAAGGAGCTACTTCTCCTTTACTTTTCTTCTTTACTGTTTCTAACGCTGTTATAAATTCATCCATTGTGTTAGGAGGCTTTATTCCGTATTTTTCTAATAGCGTCGCATTATAGCTAATTCCGTCTTTTGCTTGATTTAAAGGATACGCATACACTTTGCCGCTTTTATCTTTTAAAATTTGATTCAGCGCCGGATCTAAATGCTGAACCCAATCCATATCTTTTAAATCTGCTACATACTCCCCGTAGCGAAGCTGAGACCAGCCGTGCGTATCAAATAAATCCGGCATATCATTTGCACCCATTTTCACACGAAGCATATCTTCATAGCCGTTACCCGGAAAATTCGCATCAATTTTAATATCTGAATTTTGTTTTTCAAATTCTGCAATCGCGTTTTGAAGCGCTTTTCTCTCACCTTTATTACTCATCGTAGAAAAAAGCGTTAACGTTGTTTTTTCATTTCCTCCTGTTGCCGCTTCTTTATTTCCGCAGCCTGCTGCCACAACAGAAAAGACTAGTAATAGAACGAAAAGATACGTAAGCTTTTTCATTTATCTTTTTTCCTCCTTATACTCTATCAAGACACAAATAACTGAATATTCAGTTATTTGTGCGTAGACAAATTCATTGCACAACGAAATAAAGTCACTTATAATTTAGTCCTATACTTTTACAAAGGTTCAAAGAGTCCTAGAGATGAAAAAGCTTTTTCATTTACATACTTATCTGCCAATAAGTATGTAGGTTCTAGGGCTTTTTAACCTGCTTTTTCTATGATTTTTTCTATTTTTCTTCCCCCTTATCACTCTTTATGTATGAATTCTTCTTTTTTATCACCCCCCTTCAAGTTATAACTTTTAGGCTACTGTTTTTTGAGTAAGGCTCCGCAGCTTTCACGGTAAATTAATTTAGTCGGCACCATGACTTTTAAAGGAACGGATCTGCCGCTTAGCCGATCTACTAGTATTTTAACAGCCTGCCTTCCCATTTCTTCAGTATATACTTTAACCGTGGTGAGCGGCGTGCTCGCAAATGCTGCGATATCCACATCATCAAAGCTTACAATCGCTACGTCTTCAGGAACCTTTATATTTGATTGCTGCAAGGCACGCATTGCTCCTATTGCCATTGCATCACTTGCGATAAAAAATGCCTGGGGAAGATTTCCTTGCTTAATCGCTTGTCCCATCAGCTCATATCCTTCATTCATTGAATATTCGCCGACATAAACTTTCTCAGAATCAAGCAGTCCTTTTTCATACATAACGCGTTCAAAAACCGTTTGACGCTGATCTTCAATAATAGAACTTCCATTCATATAATGTTCTCTTTCTGTCCCTCCGATATAGCCAATTCTTTTATAACCGAGGTCAAATAAATGATTTAATGCATGTTTAGTAGCTGTCTCAAAATCAATCATGACCGAATCGTACAAATCCTCATCCGCTTTGTGATTGATAAAAACAATAGTATCTAAATGATTGCTCACTTCTTGAACCGTTTCTGGACTAACTCTTCCCACTACAATTACTCCATCAAGATCCTGCAGCAGCTCTTCTTGCTTCATGCCTTTTAGCCTAAATGACTTTACTGTAAAAATTTCTTTTTCTGCGCATTCACTTTCTATTCCATGGCGAATAGAGGAGAAAAAAGGGTCTACTAGCTCTTCTTCAAGGGACTGAGCAAAAATAATGCCTATTCGAGGAGCTTCTATATCCTTTGCGTTTGCCGTTCCTTTTCGTATCTTCACGGGCGTATATTGCAGCTCCTTGGCTGCATGCAGAATGCGTTCACGAGTAACCTCAGATACAGAAAGCGTATGATCATTATTTAGTACTCTCGATACGGTTGAACTGGAAACATTAGCGTACGCCGCTATATCTTTTAAAGTTGCCATCTTTTTACCTCTCTATTATAATCTTCTATTTTTACTAAATATTTATCTCTCATATTGGAAGAATAGCACATTAATAAAACGCTTTCAATAAATAATTTTAAAATTTCAGTAAATTTATCAAAAAATTCTCCAAAATTCTCATTTATTTTGTTAGTTCCGCCTTTAGAATGACAAAATCACTGCTATTACTACTTTGTTTTTATCACACCGCACTAAAACTTAAGTAAACTTTTAGTAAATATTAATTTTCATAAGAATTTGTTCATATTTGATATAAAACGGTTTGTTGGGGAAAATAAAAGAAGAAATACTGATAAGGAAAGAGAGAGCCTATGATTAGCCAACATTCTTATTTCCAACAATGTCTGCCTTTCGTTCAACAATTACATATCCATACAAATTTCACTAAAGAACAGCTGTTGCAAAAAGACTTTTTAATCCGGCAAGAAAATGAACTAAGCATGTACTACTCGCCTCATAACGACTACATAAATCCGGACGCTCATATTATTATTGCGGGCATCACACCAGGGTGGTTTCAAATGAAAACTGCTTTTAAACAATGCGTTTCCAGCCAGTCTCATCATCATCCGCTTGAACAAGTCCTGTACGAAACAAAAAAAGCCGCTAGCTTTAGCGGAACGATGAGAGTAAATCTAATAGACATGTTAGATCGATGCGGCGTTCACAAAGCGATCGGTATGGACAGTGCCGCTGAGTTATTTGCTTCACAGCGAGATTTACTGCATACAACGTCTGTACTGAAATATCCCGTGTTTTATAAAGGAAAAAACTATACCGGACATCAGCCGCCAATTGAACGCTCAGCGCTTCTTTCTCGCTATGCTTTTGAAGTGTTTCCACAGGAATTGAACGAAATAAAGAATCCGTGCTTAATCGTTCCGCTAGGAAAAGCAGTTGAAAATGTTTTAAGAAAACTTTCAAGTGAATCTTCGTTTTCTCAGCATACGTATTTATTTGGCTTTCCACATCCATCCGGAGCAAACGGACATCGAAAACGGATATTTGAAGAACACCTAGATGAATTCACGGAAATTGTGGAGGGGTGGGCTGTAAAAAGAAAGAGCTGAAAATTATTTTTAGCTCTTTCTTTTTTTACGCCTCTTTCGCCTCTTTGTTTCGGGCGATATTTGACGCCTTACTACCCAGGCCTGCCCGCATAAAGATTCGCTCTGAAATAAAAGCAGCGATAAAAAATAAAGCGACTAGTCTTCCTAACGTGAACACCAATGAGCATACAGCAATTAAATGGTAGAGCGCTGAAAACATAGGTTCACGTTTTTCACTTGTTTTTTTAATTGAAATGTTCACGGCTAATTTAATCACGGCGGAAAGCAAAATGAGCAGTGCTATTACTTTACCCATCCAACTAAAATCACCAAATCGAGTAGGAATATCAAATACTGGCAGGTTAAGATCCAAATGCAGCCACCGATCTATATAGCTGAAAATAATAGATACAGCAGCTAAGAATACGCAGAAAATCCAAACCTTCACGACGACAAATCCCACCGCTATTTTTCTAATCATAAAAGAATATAGATACTCCAAGTTATTTCCCACTACATTTCTCTATGTTTGTAAGAACATTAGGAACCTTATTTGCTATAATTATGTAAAAATACGCCTACACGGAGGCCAGCTTTTATATTAACAAATTTAGACGAATATAATAACCCTCTTTTATACGATGATGAAAATGAGCAGTTCCGCTCTTTAACACAGTTTATAGCCTGTTTATTTTTAGTATTCCAAAGAAGGATGCACACATCACTTTAGCTTTTTCTTCTTTTGGCATCTCCTTCTCTTTCTTCTATTTCTCGTTCATTTTGTTCTTCATGAAACTCTTCTTCTGTTTGTGCAGCAAGATAGTCAAATGGCGTATAGTAATTACGAGGAAGCTTTCGGCGCCAAACTGTTTTAACAATAATAATCAGCAGCGGAATACTCACCGTTAAAATAGCAACTAAAACTAGTAGCGAAAAAATCATAAATTATTTCCTCCTGCTTTATGAACCGTGCCTCCTGAAATAACAAAGCGGATACCCTACGTTCATTCACTTATACTCAATCTACATTTACCGCCATTAGTATACGAGATTCATGAGTGACAAAACCGTTCTTTTCAAAGAAACGTTCTGGTTTGCCTTGGCCTCTTTCAGTAGACACATAGACTTCTTTCACTTCTTTTTGTATAAGTAGCTCTTTAAGGAAAGATAAAAGACTCGTTCCTATGCCAGTCTGCTGAGTGTTGCTTAACACACAAATTTCATTTACATAAAACATCTTATAGTTCGCCCACTGTTCTTCATTTCCTACTATAAATCCTATGGGTTTATTGTTTTCACTATGAAAGTAACCTATCCCTATGTAACCTGGAGTCTTACTGATATCGTATAAACGAGCATAAGCAGTGGTCATGCTCCAAGGCTCATTCCACGGTGAGGCACTAAAAACGTTTGTATAGATGATTGCTGCTTCTTTGAGATCTTCATCAGTCAATAGACGAACTTTGGTTTTCATCGTGTTTCTCCTTTTCACATCAGTTCTCTTGAAACTCATTAATTACAATCAACAGCTCTTTTAAATCCTCTATTACATATGAGTCTGTAAAACTTCCGTCAAAGAAAGCATCTTTTTTCCATACAGCATGCATGCCCGCTCCTCTTGCACCAAGCACATCATTTTCTGGATGATCCCCAATATATACACTTTCTTCAGCCGACACATCAAGCGCTTTTAATGCTCGCAAAAAGATATCTTTATGCGGCTTTTTAATGCCTTCTTGTTCGGAAACAAGTATGGTATCAAAATAGTGGTCAATTCCAAGCGCTTTAATATTCATCCACTGAAAGTCCGTAAAACCGTTTGTGATCATGCCTAGTAACAGCCCTTTTTTCTTTAGCTCTTTTAGTACATCCTCCATATGTAAAAACGGAACGCAGTGAGCTGGAAAATAGTGAAGATAATCGTCTAGCATTCCTTTCCCACGTTAGACTCGAAAGATCATATTCAGCCAAAAGCTGCTGATATACTTTATCTTTCCATACGTAGCCTTTGTGATCTAACTCAATAAATCTAGATATGTATTCTTGCTTCGGTATGTGTGCTAGCTCTTTACTATAACGCTTGTACTGATCTTGAACAAAAAGTTTCAATGAACTGTCTCGGTCTAATAATGTCCCATCTAAATCAAAAATAACGGCTTTAATCATGATTTGTCTCCTTTATGTGTAACTCGATTCAATGATTGGTTAATTATAACATTTTTAACTATAAAACTAATAAACTATATTGAATTCTTCCCTGTACAAGAAAAAAAGGTCTCTTGTGATGAAAGAGACCTTCTAACATTGACTGAAAAAAACAATAAAAACTTTAAGCCCTTTATTTTATTGCTAAACTTATAACTGACGCTACATTTTTAGCCGTTCTTTCAATGTTTTCATCGGCTTTTTCCAGCGCTTCTGACAGATCGACTGCCCCGGGCACGACGCTGAATAAAGCAGAAATACCGTGTTCATACACAGCTTCGCTTCCCGCTCCAATGCTCCCTGCTATTGCTATCACCGGAACGCTATGCTTTTTTGCTGTTTTTGCTACGCCAATGGGTGTTTTTCCGTAAATGGTTTGACCATCTATTCTTCCTTCGCCCGTAATGACAAGATCGGCACCCTTAATATATCTTTCTAACTGAGTTGCTTCAATGACAATGTCTACACCTGGCTTTAACTCCGCAGATAAAAATGCCAGCAGGCCGCCTCCTAGTCCTCCTGCCGCTCCAGCACCAGGAACACTTTGGATATGAATATTCATTTCTTTTTCAATAACTGCTGCGTAATGAGCTAGATTACAGTCAAGCCGTTTAACCATATCAGGAGTTGCGCCTTTTTGAGGACCAAATACCGCAGATGCTCCGGTTTCACCTGTTAACGGATTGTCTACGTCGCAAGCCACTTCTACTTTGACTTCAGCAAGCCTAAAATCCAAGTTTGTCAGATCAATAGAAGCTAACTGATCTAGGCTGCCGCCTCCTTCTTTCATTTCTGCGCCGTTAGCATCAAGAAGCTTTGCGCCTAAAGCTTTTGCCATACCCGTTCCTCCATCATTTGTAGCACTTCCTCCTATGCCAATGATGATATGCTTCACTTTATGATCTAACGCTTTGAGAATCAGCTCGCCGGTTCCTCGCGTTGTTGTGATAAGCGGATTGCGTTTATCCACCGGAACATGATGAAGACCTGAAGCGGCTGCCATTTCAATAACAGCCGTTTTGCCGTCTCCAAGAATTCCGTAAAAAGCTTCCACCTCTTTACCTAAAGGTCCGGTTACCTTAGCTTGTATAATTTGTCCGCCCGTCGCGTCCACAAGCGACTGAACGGTTCCTTCTCCACCGTCTGCCATAGGTACTTTACTAATTTCCGCATTGGGAAAATGAATTCTTATTCCTTTTTCCACGGCTTCACAAACGCGCAAAGCCGTTAAGCTTTCTTTAAATGAATCCGGTGCAATCACAATTTTCATGCGCAAACACTCCTTTTTGTTTTTAGCCGTATAGCTTTAATACACCAAATATAAGCGTGGATACAATTGCCATAATTAGTCCAATAAGCGATTCGTAAGGGATTAATTTTAAACGTTCTTTTATTTTCATGTTTACACTTCCGCCCGTTGCGTGGAAAAAGCTTCCGTGCGGGAGGTGATCAAGTACGGTCGCTCCGGCATGAACCATAGCAGCTCCGGCTAAAGCAGATACGCCTAGCTCTAAAATCGTCGATCCAAAAACCTGGCTTGCTACTGCTGTTCCTGCAGTTGTGGACGCGGTTGCAGCTGACATAAAAATACCTGAAACCGGAGCTAAAACGTAAGCTGGCAACCCAATGGCTGACAAGCCTTGAATAATAACGTCTTTCAGCTGGGAGTTAGCAATGATTCCTGCTAATGTCCCCGTTCCGAGAAGCATAATGGCTACACCTGACATTTTCCCTAATCCAGAAATAGCATATGTATTAAGCTGTTTTCCTTTTTTCATCACAATGGCACCAACAATTCCTCCTGCAGGAAGCGCAACCATTGGATCAATATTAAGATCAAAAAGCGGTCGCAGCGCCAGCAGCACGATGGTAACAATTGGTGCTATGATGGCTGTTAAAAACAGCGGCAAGCTGCTTGCATCCACTGTATCTATTTCTTCAGCTTGAACCATTGTTCCTTTTTTCACTAATCGTTTGGCTACTAGATAAGTGACCGCTACGCCAAATACAGCGGGAATAATTCCTGCAGCCATCACGGATGTAAGCGGAATATTGAATGCATCCGAAGCAGCAATAGCGTTAGGATTAGGAGACATTAAATTTCCTGCCTTTCCTCCTCCAATCATCGCTAATAAAATAGCAGGCTTTGACATACCCGTACGTTTAGCAATGGCTAAAGCAATAGGCGCCACTGTGATCACAGCCACATCAACAAACACACCTACTGTCGTAAGAATGAGTGTGGCTA
>Ga0209574_10000168_pt1 | contig 18106 bp, 17 predicted proteins | sample AgamicMgMarz_FD_187168 | JGI IMG/M metagenome (GOLD analysis project Ga0209574, IMG submission 187168) | Agave microbial communities from Guanajuato, Mexico - Mg.Ma.rz (SPAdes) (version 2) | ecosystem: Host-associated > Plants > Phyllosphere > Phylloplane/Leaf | place: Guanajuato, Mexico... | reverse complement strand
ACCTCTGCAATGACTTCACCCGTTGCAGGGTTATAAACTGGTTCTGTTAGACTTGTAGATGAATCCACCCATTCGCCGCCAATATAGTTTTTTACTGTTTTTACTGTTGTTTGTGTCATGTTCATTCTCCTCTCAATTTTTGATTACGCTTGTTGCAGAACTTCTTCAGCTGTCTCCATAAACTGCTTAATTTCTTCTACCGTTGGCATTGCATCTGAAGAACTGTGTTTTGAAATAACGATGGAAGCAGAAGCACCGCCAAATCTCATCGCTTCAGGAATTGTAAACCCTTGCATTAACCCGTAGATAAAGGCAGATGCGTAGGAGTCGCCAGCTCCAAATGTTTTGAGCACTTTCGTTTTAAAGATGCCGCCTCGATGAGACTGGCCGTCTTTTGTATAAGCAATCGATCCTTCTCCTCCGTGCTTGATGACAACAATCTTAGCATGATGAGAAAACCATCGTTCAGCTGTAACTTGGTCATTTGATTCTTCATAATTTAAAAGCTTTTCCATCATATCGAATTCTTCTCGCGTACCGATAATCACGTCTGATTTTTCTGCCGCTAAATTATAGTAGACGGCAGTCTCAGCTTCTGACTCCCACGTGTACGGACGGTAGTCAACGTCAAAAAATACAACTACTCTATGTTTTCGCGCATATTCAAGAGCAAGAAACACGGCTTCTCTTGAAGGACTTTTAGCAAGAGCCGTTCCAGAGATAAGGAGCGCTTTTGATTGCTTGATATACTCTTCAGAAACCTCTGTTGGATCAAGCTTTAAGTCTGCCACATTATCACGGTACATCAGGATGCTGCACTCTTCAGGACTTTTAATTTCAGTAAAGGCCAGTCCCGTTACGGCTCCTGTTTGATCAACTACAATGCCTTCCGTGTTAATGTTATGTTGATTTAAATACCGGGTGCTGAAGCGGCCCATTTGGTCGTCTGACACTTTTCCAATAAAGCCTGTCTTCATTCCAAGCCTTGAAAGACCGATAGCGATGTTAGCAGGAGATCCTCCTACGTATTTTGTAAACGTCATCGTGTCTTCCATCGGGCGATTAAATTCATTTGCATTTAAGTCGATGCAAAGCCTTCCTACTGCAAGAAGGTCAAATCGCTTTTGCGAATCGAATGTTAAATAACTCATAGTCACGTCGTCTCCTTACTTTAATGCTAATTTTTCTTCCATAATCCATTCATGGTCTTTGCTATTGTTAAATTTCCATGTTCGCACAGGACCAGCCATGACGTTTAAATAATAAACTTCATAACCTGGAGGCGCTGATACCGGGTGATAGCCTTTAGGAACCAAGACTGCATCTCCATCTTTAATGATCATTGTTTCATCTAGAGATTGATCGTCCGTATATACTCGCTGAATCGCAAATCCATGTCCTGGGTTGACTTTATGATAGTACGTTTCCTCTAAATACGATTCATGCGGCAAGTTATCTTGATCGTGCTTATGAGGTGGATAGCTTGACCAGTTTCCTTCCGGCGTAAACACTTCCACTACTAGCAGACTATCAGCCGGCTTTTGTTCAGGAAGAATATTATGGACTTGTCTTGCGATATTTCCTGCTCCGCGATGTTCTACGCCCACATCCTGCGGCGTAATTAAACGAGCAGGGTATGTACCTTTTCCAGGTGCTGCGCACACCGCGATTTCCAAGTCGGTTACAGCTTCTACTTCATAATGATCATCATTTGATACATATACGGAATACGGAGGAATTTTTTCAAAGATATCCATTCGCTGTCCGATGTTTTCCCATTTTTCTTCCTTTGTCGAAACGTTGGACTTACCGGTTAAAATCACAATACAAATCTCTTGATTTTCCGTGTTCTTTTTAAGCTTCTGACCTTTTTTTAATGAGTAAACGTCAAAGCCAATGTACTCCCATCCTGCAGATTCCGGCGTGATGCTTAGTACGTTTCCATCACTGTCAGCTGTTTTTGTTGGTACGATTAAATCAGCCATTCCTTTCCACACCCTTCTATGCCTTATTTTTTAACGTGTTTATGCTAGGGACACTCTTTAACCGAGTAAGCTAAAGCTTCTAGTTTTTTAAGAGCTTAATATTTTCTTGCTTTTTGCAACTGACTTTCTTTGCCTTCAAACGCCGTTTGAACGTCTGAGCTTTCAGATACGGCTGCTACTCCTACATGCCACCAAGAATCGTAGCCGTCCGTCATTGTTTTTGGAAGAACTTTAATGTCAATCAGTGTACTAACACTTTGCTTTTTTGAATCTTCAATGGCATATTCAAGCTCTTCCATCGTATATACTTCATATGTTTTTGCTCCGTACGCAGCTCCAGATTGAGCAAAGTTGATGCGCATAATATCTCCATCAAGCTGCCCCGTCCGTGGATTACGCACGCGGAACTCTGTGCCAAAGCTTTCAATTCCATTATCCATCTGCAAGTTGTTGATGCAGCCAAAGCCGGAATTATCAAAAAGAACAATATTTATTTTAATTCCTTCTTGAATGCTCGTTACCAGCTCACTATGAAGCATTAAGTAGCTTCCGTCTCCTACCATCGCATACACTTCTTTATCCGGCTCAGCCATCTTAGCGCCCAAGGCAGAAGCAATTTCATAGCCCATACATGAATATCCGTATTCAAGGTGATACGTATTACGTTCATTTGAGATCCACATGCGCTGAAGGTCACCCGGGAGGCTTCCCGCTGCACATGTAATAATAGAATCAGGTGCAATTAGTTCATTTACTTTACCAAGCACAGTCGTTTGGACAAGTTCGGTGCTTAGGCTATCTTTATACTCCGACAGGCTTTGATCAAAATGTCCTTTAATTTCCGGAATAAATTCTTCGCCTGTGTATGCAATATTTTTTAAACGAGTCAGCTCTTGATTCCATTCTGATTTGGCTTGTTCAATTTCAGTTTCATAGCCTGATTTATAGCCTTCTAATGCAGACGAAAGAGCTTCAAGACCCACTTTAGCATCCGCGACAATTTTAGTAGCCTCCAATTTTGATGCGTGAAATTCAGAAATGTTAATGGTTAATACATCCGTCTCAGCGTAAAACAGTTTTGAAGAAGTCGTAAAATCTGTGAAGCGTGTGCCAACACCAATAATTAAATCCGCAGATTGAGCTATTTTATTAGCAGCGCTGTTACCCGTTACGCCAACTCCTCCTAGATTTAAAGGATGATTGCTTTCAAGACCGCTTTTTCCAGCTTGCGTTTCGCTAAATGGAATATGAAACTTTTCAGCAAATGCAGCAAATGTATCCGCAGCCTCTGAATAACGAACGCCGCCGCCTAAAATAAGAAGAGGCTTTTTCTTTGATTTAATCAGCTCCACTGCATTTCTGATACTTTCTTGCGAAGGCTCGCGGCGTTCAATCAGGTGGGTACGCTCACGGAAGAAACTTTCTGGAAAATCCCACGCTTCTCCTTGTACATCCTGCGGCAGCGCGATTGTAACGGCTCCTGTATCTGCCGGATCTGTTAATACACGCATCGCATTGATCATAGCCGACATCAGCTGTTCCGGACGGCTGACTCGATCCCAGTACTTGCTGACGGACCGGAAAGCATCATTTGTAGAAAGAGATAAATCATGCGTTTGTTCAATTTGTTGAAGAACCGGGTCCGGCTGGCGAGTGGCAAACACATCGCTTGGCAAAAGCAGCACCGGAATATTGTTTGCAGTAGCTGTCGCAGCCGATGTAACCATATTCGCTGAGCCTGGACCAACGGAAGAAGAGCAGGCCATGATTTGCTTTCGATGTTTTTGTTTTGCAAAGGCTACTGCAGCATGAGCCATTCCCTGCTCGTTTCTGCCTTGATACACTTCAAGCTCCCCTGGGTTTTCCTGCAGCGCTTGCCCGATCCCCACCACATTTCCATGTCCAAAAATGGTGAATACTCCTTTGATGAAGCGCTCTTTTTTTCCATCAAATTCTACATATTGCTGATTTAAAAATTTTACTAAAGCTTGACTCGTTGTTAACCTTATCGTTTTCATATACCTTCCTACCTTATCTTCTGAAATTAATCACCATCAAATTGATTTTTCTACCCTTTTTTCACATTTTTAGATGAAATCGATTTCATTCAATATAATAAATGAGGTTCTATCCTTTTACTTCCTAGCTCTTTCCTTTGTTTCAGCTGCTATTTAGCGATGAGACAAATACTTTCAGCCCCTGCACTTTTTAACGCTTGAAGAGGGAGAAAAGCTCGAAAATCCATCATAAATTCCACTTTCAAATGAAATCGATTTCATTTGGTGTTAAAAAAATATTTTTCAAACTTCATCCTTAACTTCCCCATCAATTTTCCATGCTCTGTCTTACCTGTAAAACCAATTTTATTATACATGTAGATCTGTTTGATGAAATCGATTTCATTTAGTTTTAAAAGCGCTTTCTTATCTATGAACCTAGTTTATAATATTCAGTTTACTTTGTAAACACTTTTTTAAAAATTTTGTTAGTTTATCTTTTTATTCACTGTAACCGCTTTATAGAGGAGCACGATGTGAAGAAAAAAGAAAAGGCATACTTCTATGTATGCCTACTGGCTCTAGATCTAAGCATATGTATAATAACTCAAAAACACTTATTCTTCCGCAAGGATAAGCGTAATCTCATTTTCTTTTGCATAGTGCTGATAGCTGACGTCCACTTTATCTGTAATTAAATAATCCACCTCATGCAGCTGACAATACGTAATCATTGCATACTTATCAAATTTTGTATGATCTGCTAATAAAAACACTTTTGTACTTCTTTTTATAACCGTTTCTTTGATTTCACTTTCAACGGGCGATGAATTGGTAACGCCATTTGATATGGAAATACCCGTAGAAGCCATAAATACTTTATCAAAGTTGTAGTTCTTTACAGGATTGGCGTGGTTAAAGCTTGAAAAAGATTGAGTTTCACGCTCGAGATAGCCGCCCGTAGAAATTACTTTTAACGCATCAAAAGGCAAAGCTTTTACTATAACATCTAAACTATTGGTAACAATCGTTATCGATTTGTCTTTTAGAAATTCAATCATCTCTAACGTGGTGGTTCCTGAATCAATAAAGATGACGTCTCCGCTTTCTACGTACTGAGCTGCCGTTTTGGCAATTAAACGCTTTTGAAACTGGTTTCTTGTTTGTCTTTCATTAAATGATTCAAGCTTCACATGATTAACGGCTACTCCGCCATATACTTTTTTAATATGCCCTTCATCCACTAACTTTTGAACGTCGCGTCGAATCGTGTTTTTGGAGACTTCAAACACCGAAACCAAATCATCTAATGAGACAGATTCATGTTCAAAAACATACTCTTGAATTTGTTGAATTCGCTTCGTTTTTAACATTTCTACCTCCTCCGTTTATCTTTCTTTTCGCTTTTTTGTTACTTACTATTATAACCTTTACAAAAGGCATTTTCTAGAAGAGTAACTGCTAAAACAAAGAGAGATTGAGACCCTATCAAAGAAAAAATCCGAACGAGCTGGATTTTCTATCAAGAATCTCCATTCATCGTTCGGATCTTGCTTCAACTGTAATGCTTTTGTCTCAGCCTCTTTTTTATTAAGCTTTATGACTTGTATGAAACTCTCTCATTTTCTCTTTTACAGTCGCCATAACCGCTTCTTTTCCCGGTGTAAGAATGGTTCGCGGATCATACACGTCACTGTCGCTTTCCAACGTGTGACGGACAGCGCGCGTCCAGGCCTGAAGGCACTCGGTGTTCACATTAATTTTCGCATGTCCAAGAGCTATTGTTTTTTGAATTTGGTAGTTTGGTATACCAGAACCTCCGTGTAACACCAGCGGCACATCTGTTAAGTCAGCTATTTCTTTCATTTCATCAAAGCCCAGCTGCGGTTCGCCTTGGTACTGTCCGTGAACTGAACCTAAAGCAGCTGCCAAAGCATCGACTCCCGTTTCTTTTACAAGACGCAGACATTCAGCGGGATCAGCGTACACGATGTTGCCAACAAGCCCATCTTCCATCCCTCCGACTGTTCCGACTTCAGCTTCAACTGAGACATATTGAGCACCAGCATAGTCTACTACTTGCTTAGTCATGGCAATATTTTCATCAATTGGGTAATGAGAACCGTCAAACATGACCGAGCTAAATCCAGCGTCGATAGCTTTTTTACATCTTTCTACACTCATACCGTGATCTAAGTGAAGCGCGACAGGAACAGTAATATTCATTTCCTCTAACAAACCTTCGATCATGCCTACAATGGTTTTAAATCCACCTAAATAGTCGACAAGCCTGTCTGAAACGGCTGCAATGACAGGCGCTTTTTCCTCTTCGGCAGCTTGTAAAATAGCCTGTGCCCACTGCAGGCTGTTAATATTATACTGACCAACCGCATAGTTTCCTTTTTTAGCGGCATGAAGCATATCTTTCATTGATACTAGTTTTGAAGATACTAACGTCACTGACTAACACTCCTTATCATGAATATGATTTTGTTGTTTCAAAGCTGTAGTATTCTGAGATAGCCTTAATAGTTGTCTCTTTAGCTGTCTTAATTGCTTCTTCCGCACTTAATTGATAATATTCAGGTCGGAATAGCTCCACAGATACCGCGTCTTTGTAGCCTTTTTCTTTTAATGTTGAGAAAATAGCGTCTAAATCAATCGCTCCTAGACCTGGCCATACTCGATCTTCATCTGTTAAGAAGCCAATAGGAAAATCTTCCGTGTCATCGATATGAACGATAAATATTTTGGAAATATCCGCTTGTTTTAAGTCTTCTAATTTTGACCCCATCGCATGGAAGTGGAAGCAGTCAAGTACTAACCCTACGTTATCTCGGTTCACAGCTTGAACAATATCATAAGCTTGACCAAACGTATTAACCGTACACTGAGGATGACCTACAAACTCAACGGCGATTTTAACTCCGTAAGGTTCAGCCAATTCCGATAATTCATTCAGCACTTGTACGCAGCTATTCTTAATCTCTGCTTTTATGATTTTTTGTTCCGTTACTAAAGGAACGGCTACGATATAGGGAGCACCTATCTTTTGGGCGGTTTCTAGCATACCCTTAAACTCTTCTATAACTTCCTTGTACTCTGTTTCACTGCGGTTATTAAAGAAAACTAAAGCGTTCAACGCGAGCGGTTTAATATGATTTGTATTAAAAAACTGCGCTAAATCATCCATTGAGTGACTTTCCAAATACTCAGGCAGTTTATCCATTGTACGAATTTCAATATAGTCATATCCGTGCTTGTTGCAATACTCCAGGTCTTTTTTAAGATTTGAATTTTCTAAAGTTGTTGCTTCGTTAAAACATAGTTTCATTTTCATTCTCTCCATTCTTTACTTAAATAATTTTATTGTCATTGATTACGTCAGAGCTTTCATTATCATATTTGCGGAAGCTTTGTTCCAATTCTTCAAGCGTAAGCCCTTTTGTTTCCGGTAAAAATTTTTTAACAAATAGAATCGCTCCGATTCCGAGTACAACAAAGACAAAAAACGTAGTGGATAAGCCAATGCTGGCCAGTAAAACAGGAAACGTTAACCCTACAAGGAAGTTAATTCCCCATAGACAAAATACGGTAACACCCATCCCTAAGCCTCTTAAACGTAAAGGGAAAATTTCTGAAAGCATTAGCCAGGTTACCGGAGATATAGCTCCTTGCTGAAACGCGAGAAACGTAATCGTCAGTGCTAATACGATATATGGAAGTGCCGCAGACCCTTCAAATACAAGAGAAAATATACCAATCAGCAGCAGGGCAGTAGTCGTTCCTACCAATCCCGTTATAAGCATTGGTCTGCGTCCAACTTTACCCAGCAGCCAAATCCCTACAAAAGTGGCTAAAACGGAGATGACTCCATTTCCGATATTTCCAATAAGAGCAGCTTCCGTTTGAAAACCCGCGTCTTTTAAAATTTCAGTACCGTAATACATAATGGAGTTTACGCCGGTAATTTGCTGTACGACAGCAATTCCAATACCAAGAAAAACGACTCTTCGAACCCATGGAGTTGTTAAGTCTTTAAACGTTGCTTTTTCCATTTTTGCTTCTTTCTCGTAAGCGCTCTCAATCTCCTGCAGCTCTGATTTAGCTCTTTTATTTTCTCGTATCTTTTGAAGAACCGTTAGCGCTTCGTCATTTTTCCCTTTTGACACAAGCCAGCGCGGACTTTCTGGTACTCTAAGCATGCCAAAGAATAAAAAGACAGCTGGAATGGCAGCGATTGGCAGCATATATCGCCAAACGTGAGGGTTTTCTCCTAGCATATTTCCGATAATCGCGTTAAACGTAAAGGCAAGAAGTTGACCAGTAACAATCATAAGTTCATTTTGAGTTACCATTTTTCCTCGGCTTTCAGCTGGTGACATTTCAGCTAAATATGTCGGTACGGTAACAGATGCTCCCCCTACAGCAAGTCCTAATAGGAAACGGCAAAGAATCATAACAGCTGCGTTTGGCGAAATTGTACATCCAATTGTGGAAACAAAAAATAGAATGGCGAGATACAGAATCGTTTTACGCCGCCCGTTATAATCTGCTAGCCTGCCGCCTACCACTGCACCAAATGCAGCACCAAACAACAGAGCGCTCGTTACAAGACCTTGAGTAAAAGAGTTGAGATTCAATTGATCAGATTCAGACATATAAGGCAGTGCCCCGTTAATAACTCCCGTGTCATATCCAAAAAGCAGTCCACCAAACGTAGAAACTAAAATGATCGTACGTAAAAATGAATGTTGATTTCCCTGTTTACCCATGCTAATTCCCCCGTCTTATTTTAAGAATGAATAACTAACTTTTCGTTAATGTACTTTCGGGCCATTAAAGCATATTCCAATGGATGCGCAATAGAAGGGTCCTGTTCCGCCTCCACTACAATCCATCCTTTGTAATTGTAATCAACTAACGCTTTATACACGCTTGTAAAATCTACACATCCATCACCCGGCACGGTAAACATACCGGCTAGAAACGACTGCAAAAATGACTTTCCTTCTTTTTTGCACTGCTCCAGCACGTTTCTTCTTGCATCCTTAAAATGAACGTGTTTAATACGATCTATATGTTTATGTAATAGCTCCATATAGTCTCCGTCAGAAACGTAAATATGTCCCGTATCATATAAAAGATGAACATGATTTGCGTCGGTTCCTTCCATTAACCGATCAATTTCAGCTAATGTTTGTACACCTGTCCCCATATGGTGATGATAGACAAGACGTAAACCGTATTCTGCTGCGATTTTCCCCAGCTCATTTAATCCTGCACATAAAGCTTCCCATTCTTGATCACTGAAATAAGGTTTTTCAGCAAAAACATTTCTTTCAATCCCTTGAACACTGTAAGTTTGCTCAGATACGACCGCCACATCAGCATGCACTTCCTGCAGATACTGACAATGTTTGTGAAATAAATTTGACGTCTCCTCTATGCCATCACGAATGATAAAACTGCTAAACCACTGCCCTGCGATTCTTAAATTTCGAAGCTCAAGCTCTTTGTTTAATATGCTTGGTTCAGGAAAAAAACCTCCCACTTCCGTTCCTTGAAAGCCTGCTACGACGATATCGCTTAACAGATGCTGCAATGTGTTTTCTGCACCAATTTCAGGAATATCATCATTTCTCCAGCCGATTGGAGCAATTCCCCACAGAATATTTTCGTTTCCCATTTTGATTCCTCTTTTCCCCTTATTGTGTAATGCTGCCTCACTAGCCATAGATAGTGATAAAACTTACCAATCTTATAACTCTACAAATGAAATCGATTTCATTTGTAGATAAAAAAACTCTTTTGTTATGTGTTGGTTAAATATTGGTTAAGTTTGAATTAATATTAATATTAAAAACGCTTTCAGTCAATAATAAAATTTCAGAATTTTTTATACACGGCATCTGCCTAAAAGCTTATTCCTTCTAAAAATGCTAGTTATAAAAGGTATCATATCCACTTATATAACCACACAAAAAAACTTTACCTACTGTTATTCCAACAATAGATAAAGCTTTTATCAGCAAATTTATATTTCTTATTTTAATAGCATTATTATTTAGTATGAATTTATGGAATAGATTTATAAAAAAATGACCTGCATCTTTTATAGTCAGTTTCCTTTTACTTTTATAATAGCTTCTCCGTAGCTTGTCATTGACGTTTTAAATTCAGTTATGAACTGTTCTATTTTTGAAATAGATTTTTTCATTTCATCGTCCCCTTTGCCTCTTCTATAGCTCTATTATCAACAATTGTCTGCTGTTTGACAAAGTCAGTGGAAACGGAAACATTCCGCATGAAAACGTACACATACCTGTTAAAAGAGGAAAATCTTCTCATTTGCTTAGTATTTCATCATTTTTCTTTGTTTCTTAGGGTATCTTCTTACGTGTTTTGCTCATCCAACAAAAGGATTTAGGAGAACTTTCCTTTAAAAGCGGCTTTACACTTCGTTCACATTCCCTCGTACTAACAGCAGGATCACTATGTGCATTAACATTAGGCTTACCTTTTCTTCCCTTTCCACTTTTTATCCAAATTACCTCTTGCCTTAAAGTTAACTTTAACGTTTAAGCTAGTTTTATAGTTTTTAAAATACAAAAAAGGGGAAATACAATGCTGATTAAAAGAATGACGGTGCAGCTTTCTAGAGGACTTCAAGCTAGACATACAGCTTTATTTGCACGTGAAGCTTGTTCATTTCAAAGTGACATTTTTATTGCGAAAGATGGAAAATGTGTAAGTGGAAAAAGCATCATGAAGATCATGGCTTTAGCTGTTAAAAAAGGAGATGAAATAACGTTACTGACAAATGGAGTGGATGAACACGCCGCCGCTCGCACCCTCGAAGAATTTCTTTTAACTAAACATAGATAAAAAGCTGCTACACTATCCCTTACTCTCCTTTTTCATAAAATCATAGAAAGTAAAAATTTTTTTCAAAAAAGGGCTTGCTTTAAAGTCGACTTTAACGTTTAAGCTAGTGTTGTAGCTTTTAAATATATCGAATATAGGCAGTGAGTCTAACTGTGTTAACAAACTGGTTATGTTTATGACGAAAGGATTGTGTTTTTACTTATGTGTAATCAACATACAACAACATCACGTGTTCTAAGTGCGCCTTATGCAAAGGCAAAATTCGAGAACACGACAATTGAACGCAGAGAACTGCGAGCAGACGACGTTTTAATTGACATTAAGTTTAGCGGTATCTGTCACTCTGATATTCATAGTGCATTTGATGAATGGGGCGGCGGGATGTTCCCGATGGTTCCTGGCCACGAAATCGCGGGAGTAGTTGAAGCGGTTGGAGAAAACGTAACAAAATACGCAGTTGGCGATCGCGTAGGAGTTGGATGTTTCGTTGACTCTTGCGGAGAGTGCGAGTACTGTGTGAACGGGGACGAGCAATACTGTACAAAAGGCGTTGTTCAAACGTATAATTCGTTGGATTACGACGGAAACCCTACATACGGCGGCTACAGCCAAAAAATCGTCGTAAAAGAAGGATTCGTTGTTCGTATTCCTGATAACTTAAGTATGGATGCAGCAAGTCCGCTTCTATGTGCAGGAATTACGACATTTTCTCCGTTAAAGCACTGGAATGCCGGTCCTGGCAAAAAAGTGGCGATCGTAGGAATGGGCGGTCTTGGACATGTAGCGATTCAATTTGCGCATGCAATGGGTGCTGAAGTGACGGTATTGAGCCGTTCTAACAATAAAAAAGAAGAAGCTCTAAGCTTTGGCGCAGATCATTATTTTGCAACAAGTGATGAAGCGACATTTACTGAATTAGCGGGTCGCTTTGACCTTATCTTAAACACGGTATCGGCTAACCTGAACGTGGATCAATACTTATCCTTACTTCGTGTAGATGGAACGCTTGTTAACGTTGGCGCACCGGCTAACCCAGATCAATACAGCGTATTCTCACTTATCATGGGACGTCGCAGCATTGCTGGTTCACTTGTAGGCGGCATTCGTGAAACACAAGAAATGCTTGATTTTGCGGCTGAACACGGAGTTGCTCCTATGATTGAAGTCATCGATGCTAAGCAAGTAGATGAAGCGTACGAGCGCGTTCTTCGCAGCGATGTTCGCTATCGATTTGTTATTGACATTTCTACACTGTAAATTTAGAGAAAAGCGGGCAGCTAATTGGATTAGCTGCCCGCTTTTTATTTCTTTATAAAATAAGAAAACAAACGGTAAATTAGGCTTTAGATGAAAGCTCTTCCTGATACTTTTGTTCTAATTTATCATAGTAGTCAATTTTCGTTTCCACTTTTCTAAAAGCTGCGTCCAGCTCTCTTTGTTTTTCCATCATTTTCTCTCTATGCTTTTCAAATATCTGCTTGCGCAAACCGATTGTATCATCGCCTTCTTGTGTTAATTCAACAATTTTACGTAATTCTAAAAGAGCAATATCCGTTTTTCGTAAGCAAATAATAAATTCTAGCCACTCGATATCGGACTCGCTAAAAATACGATTTCCGTTCTCATCTCTTTTTATAAAAGGTAAAAGCCCTTGCTGTTCGTAGTATCGAAGCGTATGCGTAGGCAGCCCTACCTTTGCAGCGGCCTCTTTAATATGATATTCCATTCCACTATACCCTCCATCGCCATTCTTAGTGCGGCGTTTGCTTTATGTATCTAAGGTTCCCTTTTCACGGGTGCTTTCAACTCATTTTCTAGGTTTCTACTATACGATATATATAATAGATTCCTCTATTTTCTTTGCTATGATATGAGGTAACTGTATAAATAGTATCATAAACATTAAAGTAAACGTTAAGGCAACTTATAAAGAGCTGCCGTGAAGTCAGCAGCTCTTTTCATTTTTATATAAAATACAATTAATCTGCGACCATCACTTTATTTAGTTCATTTAATAAATAATCAAGGGTTTGACTGATCCGAACTGTATTACGACTTGTAAGACCTTCTGTAAGTCCTAACATAACCATGTGCTCTCTTGCTGTTTCGATTTCTGTCATTAAGACTTGCATGACAACTCCTTTATACCACTTCACAGCTCATCACCCCTTTTTACTATACATATATCTCATATGCGGTAATCTTAAACCTATCATACAGGTTTTTGGGGGTGAATAGCGAGTTTTAGAGCTTAAACAGTTTTATTTTTTATAAAGTAAATATACTAATATACTTATTGAACTAGAAAGTATCACTCCACTTTCTGTTAGAAGTTAAGAAAAGGCCTCCTAAATGGAGGCCTTTTCTTATTTCTTATAAAGCAGTCTAATACAAAGCCTTAGCCTCTAAAATATTCTCTATAATACGAACCTTTCTCACACTCTATCTCATAGCGCAGCCTAGTTTGCTTTCTGTAAAGCTCTTCGGACAGCTCATTAAATTCACCTTCTGTGATAGATCCATGAATTAAATTGTTGAATAAATTATTAAGATGTTCAGTTAATTCTTGAAGTTTTTTTTCTTTCAATGAACGTCACCCTTTAAAATAATTTTCATCTCCTAAAATTATATCAAATAAAACGTTTTCATACGATATATTTTTTTAATGAATTATCGTATTAAAGTGATGAAAGTATTTTTTAACCACCGCAACACAATCAAAGAGCTCAGATAAATCATTAATCACATGATTTCAGCAAAAAATAAGTGGATAAAGACCGCGGCCAAAAAGGCAAATGGTATCAACCGTTTTAACAAAAGCATAGGATGAAAAGAAAAATTAAACGAGAAAAGGAGAATGAGTATGCACTATACACCTTATTATCATCAGTGGCAGACCCCAGTGTACTACAGCTGGCAGCCATATAGTTATTATGTGCCGAATCACTATCACACCAGCGAACAGTTTCAGCAAAGAAACGGTAAATTAAAGGACTACGGACCAAGACCATTTGTTATTAACATTAATGAAGCGTCAAAGCAAAACAATACGTACCGCACTGCTTTATGGACGGGAACACATTTACAAGTGACGTTAATGAGTCTTAAGCCCGGTGAAGATATCGGCTTAGAAATCCACCCTAACGTTGATCAATTCCTGCGTATTGAACAAGGGCAAGGCATTGTTCAAATGGGCAAAAGTAAAAACAATCTAACCTTTAAACGAAAAGTCTACGATGATGATGCGATATTTATCCCTGCCGGAACGTGGCATGATGTCACCAATACGGGTACCACTCCCCTAAAGCTTTACTCCATATACGCTCCTCCAAACCACCCATTTGGCACGGTTCATGTGACAAAAGCAAACGCCCTGGCTGAAGAACATTAAAAATAAGCAGAGCGTTATGCAGGATTGGAACGCTTTTTCAGGATCACTACTAAGTAAATAGATGGATGTTGACTAAAGAAGCTCGCTAGAAAATCGTTGTACTACCTTTTCTAGCAGGCTTTTTTTAAACTTGCTATACATAAAGGGTTTTATAGCCAAGGAAAGAATTATACAATAAACCAATCTTTTTAAACCGCTTAAAATAACTGAAAGGCAAACAGGCGATGAAATTATTTTATAAAATTCCCAAATCAAACGTAAATCCTTCTCTTAAACTAGCAAGAAAAATTCTATATATATCTGTAGAAGCAGTCATTATGACCATGCTTGTGATTAAATCTTTTACTGTGACCTATGAAAACGACATAAATTTAATATTCAGGCAGCTAAATGAACTAAAAGCTTCGATTGGCGGATTTGGCATAAACGAATTGTTATTTTGGTTTATGATAAAGTGCAGTATTTGTACCATCGTTACATTTGATCTTTGCTTATACTTTCGAAAAAAGCTAAAAAGAAACAAAAGAGTTTTATAATTCATAAGCTAAAGCTTTTACATTGGTCCATTGGTTTTCCCATCAAGAATCTAGATTCATCGTTCGGACCTTCCTTCACCTAAAATACTTTTACCTCGGCCTCATTTTAAATAGAAAAATAATAAAAGTAGAGGCATATTACGCCTCTACTTTCTGTTTAGAAATCTACATCGATATCTTCTTGAATGGTTCCGGTCACTTTTTCACTTTTAATTAATTGACCTTCTTTAAATGTTTCTTCTTCCTCATTCCTAACGGGTTTCAGCTGCTTATAAGAAGGAGCTGACGCAGAGCCCAGCTCTTTTTTAAGCAAATGAATTTCGCCTAACAGCTCGGCTCTTAATGAATGAACTAACGATTGAAAATCTTCTTCCCGGCTGTCTTTCTGCCCGTTTTGTTCCACAAGCTTCGCTACATAATCCTGAAGTTCCTTTGCCTGCGAGGCCTCATACTCATCGCGATTTGCAGCAAGACGTGAATTCATTTCTTTTTTTAGCAAGTCAATTTCGCCCAACAGCTCTTTTCGAAGTGAATGAACGAGCGTCTCCACTTCATTTTCTTTGCTCATTTTTTGCAAGTCTTGCTGTATGAGTCTTACTATATAGTCCTGCAGCTCGCTTGCCTGCTGTTTTTCTTTCAGAAATGAAGACACTTCTGACGGAATGTCAGCAGTGTCGATTGTGAAATTTGCACGTTCATCTCTATTACTTACGGTCTTTTCCCTTGCTCCCATCATATCTGCTGATAGATTGCCAGCTGTCAGAAACGCATTTGATAGTAAGTAAAATGGTGCAGCCATTTGGGAGCTTAGCTGACCGTACCAATCATCTAGTGCTTCCTTAAGGCGAGTGTTTTGATGACTCATATATGCTCCCCCTTTTTAAACGTGAACTGCGTTTGTTTCATGTCTGCTTAAAATTTCAAGACCGTATAAATTTAATTTGCGCGTCTCCGGCAAGAAAAGATGATTTTCTTCTCTGATTTCTTCCCCGTACATATTATCAATCTGCTCTGCAATAAACTGTTGAAGGATAGGAGCCAGTCCTCCAATATAAATATATTTATAGACTTTATCTTTTGGCGATGGAAATAGATTTTCAACTTTCGTTAATAAAATTTGCGTGTATTCTCTAAGCGAAGCGTGAATAGGCTCCGTGAGATCTACTTTTTTCCCGCTATTGCCGTCTCTTTGCTCCATTTTTGCTTTATGGATATTGGCAATAATAAATTCTTCTAATAAACGAACATCATCAAAATACTCCAGCAGCTTTTCATTTCTTAGCTTTTCAATATGCTTCAAATATGAAATATCCGTAAGACACTTCAGCGAATTTCTGCTTTTAGGAGCTTGAAGTCCTGCAGGAAGCAGTGCTAGGTCAACCGTGCCTCCGCCCAAATCTACAATTAGTGTTTCAAAATGTTTGAATGCATTTGCTTCTTCTCTATCTTGTAATTCAAAATCTTTTTTGATTGCCCAGCGAGCAACTTCGCTTTCAATACGGCATTTGCTCGTTTCAATGTTCACAGTGACCGTTTTTTCTAATCCAGGAGTCAATACCGTCACCGTATGCTCTCCTTGAAAACGTTCGGCCATCTTCTGCTGCATTTCACTGAATTTATTTGTTTTCTTAAGCAGCCAAATCGGAAGCATAGTCGAGAAATAATTAATCGTCACATGATTATCCTCTTTGTCTTTTCCTTTAAGTATGTTGTAATAAGCAACTGAAGCTAAAAACATCACATAAGGAATATCAGATTCAGTTTTATTATGTAACTTATTAATATGGATATTGCCTAGCACGTGTTTCTCTGCTGCGTCTCCTACTAAATAATACTTTTCTACTCCTTCAATTGTTGTAGAAATCAGTAAATTTTGAAGAAGTAATTCCGATTCATTTACACTTGAAGGAAAATGACCCTCTGCCTGATCTTTTGTGATTTCTACTACGTTTGTAGGAATTTCATAGTAATAACCATCCACTAGCGTTTGAAAAATTGAGTTACCAAAATCAACGTTTTGACGTTTGATATCCATCCTTGTTTCTCCCCTTTATCTTTTCGTGACAACACTAATAAGTATATATTTTCCTCATTTGTTTGTCTAAGTATTTAAATAATTTCTGTTATTCGAAATTGACAATTAATTAATTTTAGACGGTTAATGTAATTGAAAAGCACTTGAAATGCTTCTTTTTACCAGTACCCATTTTTACAAGGAATGTAACATGGCACGCTGTGACTTCCCCATAAATTTTTTGCAATATAAGCCCTCCAATCACCAGCTCGAAGCAGCCACATACATGAAACCTACGTCCACCATAACAACAAAAAAACCCAAACCATCAATCAGATTAATAGTTCGGATTTAACGTCAACTAAAATATTTTTGTCCCAGCCTCTGGTTTTTTAAATTTATTAATAACGCCATTTGTCTTTTTTTCTTTGTGGATTTTCTGACAGTTTACTAAAGCCTATTTCTTCAAGACCTTTTTCTAACGTCGCTCTTGTTTTGATGGTTCCAAAATCGACGCCTAAATCCACAACGGTTTGCGCGATTTCCGGACGTATTCCGGTAATCATCGTTTTAGTGCCGATAAGCTGTAAGGCTTTTACAATTTGAAAAATATTGTCCGCTACCATCGTATCGACGATAAGAACACCTGAAATATCAAATATTAAATAACTCAGCTGCAGCTGAGCGCTTTTTTCTAAAGCCGTTTCCATAATAAGCTGCGAACGATGCGTATCAATTTGTCCAACGATTGGCATCACAGCGATTCCTTCAGAAAGAGGAACGATGGGAACTGATAATTCTTCTAGCACTGCATAAGCGCGTTTTATGGTGTCCGTATTATGTTCTTCATAGATTTCAACAAATATATGATTAAGCTGATCAAGCATCGGGTCAATTTTTTTACTTACATCAAGCATCGTAATAGGAGCAAACTGCTTCTGCTGCAGCTCTTCTGTAAAAACACCCCATATCACTGTGCGAAACAGCGCGAGCGATTTTAACGTTTGACTCAAAGAAAGTCCGTTTTCCACAGCCACTTTTCCTATATCTGTACCCCACTGAATGATTTTCTTTAAAACGACCGAGTGCTCTTCGAATAACGACTCGCCTAAATACTCAATGAGTTCTGCTCTCCATTTTAAAACTTCGCTTTCTTCGTGGTAAACAAGCTTCCGCTTATATTCAGAGTCCATCAGATCAGAAAATTGTATCGCTAATTCCTGTTTATTATCGATAATTTTCTTCCCTATATATAACAACTCATCCCTCATTTTTTTCTTTATCTCCTTTAGTTA
>Ga0209574_10000167_pt1 | contig 18190 bp, 16 predicted proteins | sample AgamicMgMarz_FD_187168 | JGI IMG/M metagenome (GOLD analysis project Ga0209574, IMG submission 187168) | Agave microbial communities from Guanajuato, Mexico - Mg.Ma.rz (SPAdes) (version 2) | ecosystem: Host-associated > Plants > Phyllosphere > Phylloplane/Leaf | place: Guanajuato, Mexico... | reverse complement strand
TGCAACGCCGCAGCGATTATGTCGACTCGTATTATTGAATCGCCGCGTGAACGTATGATGGCGATTTTAACAAATAATTTTGTTCCGTGTAACGGCAGATGGCCTACGCTGATTTTGTTAGCTTCTTTATTTATGGCAACAGGCTTTACAGGTACCGTTAAAACATTCGTAACAGCGCTTGTTGTAGTCGGAACGGTGTTATTTGGAATCGTGGTGACGCTGTTCGTATCATGGGCACTGTCTAAAACAGCGCTGCGCGGAGTTCCAACCCACTATACGCTAGAGCTTCCGCCTTACCGCAAGCCAAAATTTGTAGATACAATTGTGCGCGCGACGCTTGATAAATCGCTGTACGTGTTAAAACGCGCGATTATTGTAGCCGCACCCGCAGCGGTGTTAACGTGGGTACTGGCCAACATCTATATCGGTGATACGAGTATTTTAATGCATTTTGTTCAGTTTCTTGATCCATTTGCTAAATCGCTAGGACTAGACGGTTATATATTAGCTGCTTTTATTATTGGCTTACCGGCTAATGAAATTGTCGTACCAGTTTTACTGATGGCGTATTTATCAACGGGTTCATTAATTGAAATTGAAGATGCGACTCGACTCAAACAAATCTTCCTTGATCACCACTGGACGTGGCTAACGGCCCTTAACATGATGTTGTTTTCGCTTCTGCATTTTCCGTGCGGAACGACGCTTGTGAACATTTATAAAGAAACCAAAAATGCAAAGTGGACGTTTCTTGCTTTTGCTATTCCAACAGTGATTGCGATTGGCGTTACGTTTACGGTTGCTCAAGTGGTAAAAGCGTTTAACCTTATTTAAATATGAAATAAAAGTGCAGGGCTTTGAAAAGAGCTCTGTATTTTTTATGAGTAGTCAATGAGATAGTATAATAGAGTGAACTTGATTGCTATTTGTTAGGTTAAATGGTAATTTGTATGATGTAGATTCATTTCATGTATAAGAGAAATTAATAGACAAAACGTACAGATAGATTGCTAAAAGGGGACTGACTGTGGGGTTGTTTTTCAGCAAAACAAATTCAAAAAAAGCTAATAAGTATCAAACAAGGCTATATTCTTGCTTCACCATTCTCATCATAGTGAATGTGATCAACAGCTGGTTTCTCGATTGGTTTTGGCTTTATATGACCACAAGCAGTGTTCTTATTATATTAGTGGTATTCTTGCTTAAAGCACCTAAACGCGATTCTAATGAAGAGTGGAAGCAGCAAGAAATAGACAAAGACGAGGCTTTTGAAAACAAAGTCAATCTTTTGATTCGAAATGGCCGAAGAGACGTTGATGTTATTAAATACATACGGAAAGAAAAAAATCTTGGTTTGCTTCCTGCGAAGCAGTATTTTGATCGTATTAAAGCGTCAAGTGAATAATAAAAACGACCTCTGGTAAGACGAGGTCGTTTTTAGTTACAGGCAAATGGAACCCTGCGATGTCTCATGTAAGATTAAAATAAGTCCAAAATAGCTAGGAAAAGGAGAGAAGGATATGCTCATACTTTATGATGAGCTGTACGGGAAATTTGAAGCAGACGGCGTTCTTTTAAAACTCATTCAAAGTGATCCCGTACAGCGTTTAAAAGGAATTTACCAAGGCGGGGCGAGCCGGTTTGTAAATGAAAACTGGAATACTACTCGATACGGTCATTCCGTTGGTGCGATGATGCTTGTCAACAGATTAGGAGGCTCTTTGGAAGAGCAAATAGCGGCTTTATTACATGACGTTTCACATACGGCATTTTCTCATGTGATTGACTATGTTTTGGAACAAAAAGAAGAAAATTATCATGAAATGATTTACGAACAAATTGTGACCCAGTCGTCTATTCCTCATATTTTAAAAAGCGCCGGTTTAAACTGGCGAGATATCTTACTTGATGAAAGCCAGTGGACGCTGCTCGAACAGCAAGCTCCGCACTTATGTGCTGACCGCGTGGATTATACGCTGCGGGATTTGTACGTATGTGGGGAGATTACTTTACAAGAAGTGCATGCGTTTTTGGATCAGCTTGTCGTATTCAATGGGCAAATGGCATGCAGTAATTTATCAGCGGCAGAGTGGTTTGTGGATGCTTACTACAAAGAAGTGATTGGCTTTTTTATGAATCCGCTTAATATGTTTGGAAATTATCAGCTGACGAAAATTATCAAGCTCGCTTTGCAAAAAGATATTTTATCTATAGAAGATTTTTTAAAGCAGGATGACGATGTGGTTCGGTTGCTGAAAAACGCTCGAGATAGCAGCATTGAAGGGATGTTATCTGCTCTTTTTAACAGCAAAGTACAAACAGGCACTGCTTCTTGTCACGATGTTCACCAAACGACAAAAATGCGCTGGGTTGATCCTCTTGTTGTCGTTTCAGAACAAGTCGTTCCTGTATCCAAACTATCTATTACTGCTCAAAGACTAATAGAACAAGCAAAACAAAGGATAGAAAAAGGTGTATATCTCAACATTCAGGTTCCGTTATAAAGGGAATCAGTACATAAAGAAAGGGATGCATAATAATGTGCATCCCTTTCTCTCATAAGAAGTTTTATAGACCTCTAAGGAAGCCTTCTCTTTAACGAACTTCATCACGCTTCGCATTTAACTCTTTAATCGTTTCTCCTTCAACTAACACCGGCTGATAGTAGGTTTCATTTGGCAAATCTTTTTTGCCCTGCAGCTTTTTAATAATCCAATCCGCCGCGTCGTGTCCCATTTGTTCCTGCGGATGGGTTAACGTTGTTAAATTAATCGTCGCATTTTTAGCGATGTACGAATTGTCTTGACCAATAATTGACAACTTGTCCGGAATGGAAATGCCAAGCTGTCTGCATACATTTACTACTTCTAATCCGACTTCATCGTTATAGCAGACAAGAGCGGTCATTTCGTCTTGATTTTCAGTAAGAAATTCTTTTAAATTAGCATACAAATCAAGCTTTGTTTCGGTATTAAAAGACAAAATATGCTCAGGCTGAAAGCGGAGCTTTGCTTCACCAAGCGCTTTTATGTAGCCTTTCATTCGGTACTTTCCTTGAAGATCATCCATTTTTGCGATGAGCCCAATTTGCGTATGTCCTTTTGAAATTAATTCATTTGTGGCAAGGTAGCTTGACTGAACGTCGTCTAGACAAAAAAACGGAACGTCCAATTCTTCGTAATAGGCGTTAATCATTGTAAACGGAACGTCTTGTTCTTTGAATGATAAATAATACGAGATGTTTGGATTGTACAAATTGCTTTTTGTAGGCTCAACAATTAAGCCGTCTACTCCGTAGGAAAGCATCATTTCCAGCGCTTTTTTTTCTTGTTCCACATCATTATTCGTGCTTGCCAGCAGCAGCGAATAATTATCTTTATTTAACCTGCTTTCAATTCCGCGAATAATAGAAGGGAAAATATAGTCGGAAATATACGTGGTAATAACGCCAATTGTTTTGTTGGTAGAAGCTCCGCTAGATTTGGATTGATACTGATTGCTCACATAGGTGCCAGATCCTTTTTCGCTTCTTAAAAATCCTTCATTCGACAGCTCTAAAATGGCTTTTCGAACCGTATGTCTGCTGACACCATACGTTTCTTGCATGACCGATTCAGTAGGGATTTGTTCGCCGATGCTGTAATCTCCTGAAAGAATTTTGCTTTTTATATCCTCAATAATCACCTGATATTTTGGCTTCATGTTTTCACTTCTTTCGTAGTTGTATACATTCAACTTTTTTTATGTGTAAAATTTGTATGGACATATTTTATCATGAACGTGAATAAATGAAAAGATTTCCTTTCTTTTTAATAAAAAGTAGAAATATTTAACAACTGGATAAGGATTTTTTAAAAGTTTAAGAAAGAAAAGATAGGATGTTTTTATTATTTGTGTGCATATATAATTTTTATATTGACAAATGTACGTACAAATAAATATACTTAAGTTGTTAACAAATTCAAACAGCGTTACATAAAACGGAAAGCGCTTCCTTGCTGCTATAGGTATCGTTATAGCTATCAGAAAGGAGATTAAACGTGAAAACAACTCAAGAAAGCATAAAACAAGCAATTGCTAAAGGGAAAACGTCCCTTGGAATTGAACTTGGATCTACTCGTATTAAAGCGGTGCTGATTGATGAAAACTTTGAAACGATCGCATCGGGCAGTTATGAATGGGAAAATCTCTTAGAAGACGGTTTTTGGACGTACAACTTACTCGATATTATTACAGGTCTGCAAAGTGCTTACCGTGAAATGAAGCAAGAAGTGGAACGAAGCTACGGGATCACCATCAGAACAGTTGGCTCCATCGGTGTTTCAGCTATGATGCACGGATATATGGCGTTTGATAAAACGGGTGAGCTGTTAGTTCCGTTTCGAACGTGGCGTAACGCGACAACAAGTACAGCAGCAAAAGAATTAACTGAACATTTCCAATTTAATATTCCTGAACGATGGAGCATTGCGCATCTTTATCAAGCAATCATCAATCAAGAAAAACATCTGCCGCGCATTGATTACATGACAACGCTAGCCGGCTATATTCACTGGCTGCTGACGGGCAGTAAGTCGCTTGGCATTGGAGATGCTTCGGGGATGTTTCCGATTGATGAACGCACGCAAAATTACAGTGAAGATATGATGAAGCAGTTTGATGACCTCATTTATCACAAAGGGTATCCGTGGCAACTATCAGATATTCTGCCTGCAGTTCATACCTCAGGCGAGCAAGCAGGTACATTAACAGCCATTGGGGCTAGCATTTTAGATCAATCAAAAAATTTGCAGCCGGGCATTCCCTTTTGTCCTCCAGAAGGAGATGCAGGGACGGGAATGGTGGCGACAAACAGCGTAAGAAAACGCACGGGAAATGTTTCAGTAGGAACGTCCGTTTTTGCGATGATTGTATTAGATAAAAAGCTTTCAAACGTTTATCCGGAAATTGATTTGGTTACCACGCCAAACGGCAGTCCAGTTGGAATGGTTCATGCGAATAACTGCTCAAGCGACTTAAACGCATGGCTCGGATTGTTTCGTGAATTTTCGGAGGCGATGGGACAAAAAGTAGAGTCGGATAAATTATTCGAAGTGATGTTAAATAAAGCGTTAGAAGCTGATCCTGATGGAGGGGGCTTGCTTAGCTACGGCTATTTCTCAGGTGAAAATATTACCGGAGTAGAAAGTGGACGTCCGTTATTTGTCCGTTCAGCAAAAAGCAATTTTAATCTAGCAAACTTTATGCGTACACATCTTTTTACAGCTTTTGGCGCTTTAAAAATAGGAATGGATCTTTTAGTCAAAGAAGAAAATGTAAAGATTCATAGCATTTTAGCGCACGGAGGATTATTTAAAACGCCGGTAGTTGGCCAGAAAATGATGGCAGCGGCAATCAACACGCCTGTTTCTGTCATGGACACAGCAGGAGAAGGAGGCGCGTGGGGAATGGCTATTCTTTCTTCTTATATGCTCAATAAAAGTGAGAATGAAAGTTTAGAAGATTTCTTGGATGATAAAGTCTTTAAAGAAGTGACCGCACAAGAAATTTATCCTGACGAACTCGATGTAAAAGGATTTGAAGCATTTATTAAAAGATATAAAAAAGGGCTAGTGATTGAAAAAGCAGCTGCAGAGCACCACAGCGAAGAACGGGAGGAGTTAGTGTGCTAGATAAATTAAAAGAAGAAGTATTTCAAGCAAACGTCGATTTGCCAAAACACGGACTGGTTAAGTACACGTGGGGAAATGTAAGTGCAGTTGACCGAGACACCGGTTTGTTTGTGATTAAACCAAGCGGCGTTACGTATGAAAAAATGACAGCCAAAGATATGGTAGTCGTTGATTTAGATGGCCGCGTGGTAGAAGGTGAGCTTAATCCGTCATCCGATACGCTGACGCATGCCGTACTCTATAAACACTACCCGCAAATCGGCGGTATTGCCCATACGCATTCAACGTGGGCGACCATTTGGGCTCAAGCAGGACTTGATGTGCAACCAATGGGAACGACTCATGCCGATACCTTCTATGGTTCCATACCGTGCGCGCGCTTTTTGACAGAAAAAGAAGTGAATGACGGATATGAAGTGGAAACGGGCAAGGTGATTATCGAAACGTTTGAAGAGCGCGGCTTAGATGTGCTAGCGGTTCCTGGTATTTTACTTCAAGGGCACGGGCCGTTTACGTGGGGAAAAGATGCCAAATCGGCGGTAATGAACAGCGTCGTACTAGATGAAGTATCCAAAATGAATTTCTTTACACAAAAATTAAACGGACTGGCTGAAGAGCTGCCGCAGCGTATATTAGACAAACATTATTTACGAAAACACGGACAAAACGCGTATTACGGGCAAGGACAGTAAAAGACTTGCATACAGAAAAGGGGATTATCATGTTAAAAACAGCTCAAAAAGAATTTTGGTTTATTGTTGGTTCACAGCATCTTTACGGAAAAGAAGCGCTAGCAGAAGTAAAAGCACATGCGCAAACGATGACTGATGCTTTAAATGAAAGCGGTGTCTTGCCTTATCCGATTGTTCTGCAAGATTTAGCTGTGAGTGCTGATACGATTACAAAGATGATGAAAGAAGTGAATTACCGAGATGAAGTTGCCGGTGTAATCACGTGGATGCATACGTTCTCGCCTGCAAAAATGTGGATTCGCGGCACCAAGCTACTACAAAAACCGCTGCTTCATTTGGCGACACAATTTAACGAAAGCATTCCTTGGGAAACGATTGATATGGACTTTATGAACTTGAATCAGTCCGCTCACGGTGATCGTGAATACGGTTTCATCAACGCGCGTTTAAACAAGCAAAATAAAATCGTAGTAGGCTACTGGGAGCGCCCCGAAGTACAGCAGCAAATTGCACAATGGATGGATGTAGCCGCTGCTTATAACGAAAGCTTCAACATTAAAGTTGCGCGTTTCGGCGACAATATGCGCAACGTCGGAGTAACGGAAGGAGACAAAATTGAAGCGCAAATTCAATTTGGCTGGACGGTTGACTACTTTGGAATCGGTGACCTTGTTCGATATGTAAATGCCGTTACGGAAGAAGAAATCAATGATTTGTTTGCTGAATATGCCGACGCGTACGAATTTGTTTACGGTGATTATTCTGTAGAAGACTGGGAGTCTAGCGTAAAAGTACAGGCAAGCTATGAAATTGCGATTAAACGTTTCCTAGATGAAGGCGGCTACAGCGCTTTTACGACTAACTTTGAAGATCTATACGGTATGAAACAGCTTCCAGGTCTAGCCGTACAGCGCTTGATGGCACAGGGCTACGGCTTTGCTGGTGAAGGAGACTGGAAGACAGCGGCGCTTGACCGCCTGCTCAAAGTAATGAGCCATAATCAGTCAACGGGCTTTATGGAAGACTACACGTATGAATTGGCTCCCGGACGTGAGTCAGTGCTTCAATCACACATGCTTGAAGTAGACCCGACGCTAGCGGTAAACAAGCCAAAACTAATCGTTTCTCCGCTAGGTATCGGTAACCGCGAAGATCCGGCTCGCTTAGTGTTTGACGGTAAACAAGGAGAAGGCGTAGTGGTTTCCATGGCTGACTTTGGCACGCATTACAAGCTGTTAATTAACGAAGTATCGGCATTTGAGCCGGAAGTTCCAGCTCCACATCTTCCGGTAGCGCGCGTGCTTTGGAACATTAAGCCGAACTTCCAAGACGGCGTTAAAGCGTGGATTGAAAACGGAGGAGGCCATCATACGGTTCTTTCATTAAATTTAACGACCGATCAAATCGTGGGCTATGCAAAGCTTGTTAATCTAGAGTACGTCATTATTAAGTAAGCATCACTACTTCCGAGGGAGCGCTGCTTCCTGGGAAGTAAAAATATAGCGCAACTTAGTAAAAGAACGCCGTTTTTAGAAATAAATGAAAGCGTTTTAAATTTGTGTGATAGGAAGCAAAACTAAGACAATACAAAGGGGATATATAATCATGAGTAAAGTATCAAGTAAGTTTATCTTCTTCTTCGGCTCATTTGCCGGTATTTTATTCGGTTATGATATTGGGATTATTGCTGGTGCAGAAGGTCATATTCGTGAAGCGTTTCATTTAAGTCCGCTCTGGCTGGGAATTGTGGTTTCGTCGCTAATGGGTGGGGCAATTATAGGTTCTATTTTAAGCGGATTATTAGGCGATAAGTTTGGGCGAAGAAAGTTAATTTTAATTTCGTCTATCATCTTTCTTTTAGGCTCCATTGGTTCAGCGATTGCACCAGAGGAAATTACGTTAACGATTGCGCGCGTCTTTTTAGGTACAGCAGTAGGAACGGCATCTTCGTTAGTTCCTGCCTATATGTCAGAAATCGCACCTGCTAATATTCGCGGGAAGCTTTCAGGTTTAAATCAGCTAATGATTGTAATTGGATTATTATTAAGCTATATCGTAGCCTTTATTTTTGAGCCGGTTCCAAACAGCTGGCGATTAATGCTTGGCAGCGCCGGTATTTTTGCAATTGTATTATGCATCGGTATGATCAAGCTTCCAGAGTCGCCTCGTTATTTAATTAAAAATGGAATGGCAGATAAAGCGCGTGAAGTGCTGCGCACGCTTCGCCGCTCAACAGCTGAAGTGGAAGCTGAAGTGTCTGAAATTGAAAGCGTAGCTGTTCATGAACAATCAGGCATTAAACAGTTGTTTCATAAAAAGTTTCGTTTAGCATTAATAATCGGTGTCGGAATGGCAACTTTTCAGCAGATTCAAGGCTCAAACTCAATTGTTTATTATGCAACAAGCATTGCTCGTCAAGTTGGTTTAGCCCCGCAGGTAGCTGCTGGTTTTACGGTCATCGTTGGGGTAATCTTTGTCGTGACAACACTTATTTTTCTGCAGTTTGTTGATAAATTCAACCGCCGTACCATTCTTACGATTGGCGGCGCGGGTATGGCTCTTTCATTTTTTACACCGGCTATTCTAGGAGCATTAGGCGTTAATGAAGTCGTCGTGAACTGGGTTACGTTAATTGCTCTTTGCTGCTTTATCCTTTGCTATGCGTTTTCTTGGGCACCGCTTACGTGGATCATTGTAGGAGAAATTTTCCCGCTTTCTGTACGCGGAATCGGTGCTGGGATTTCATCTGCTTTTAACTGGACGGGATCGCTGGCAGTAGGGCTTGTGTTCCCAATTTTAGCTGATCAGTTTAGTTTGGGCGTTATCTTTTCAACGTTCGGGATCATTTGTATTCTTGGATTATTCTTCATACGCTTTGTAGTTGTCGAAACAAAAGGACGTAGCCTAGAGCAAATTGAAACGGACATGGCAGCTCGCTCTGGAAGAAATTCTGTAAGTCCAGTTGAGCGTAATAAATATGTTTAATTGTCGTAAATGTTTTAAATGTAAGGTGCTGAGATAAAAGTATTTTAGCTGAAGTGAAAAACGAACCACTAATCAAAGTGTTTGATTAGTGGTTCGTTTTTTTTGTTAGGGTAAACGTAGGTTTCATGTGTATAGGTCTTTCTAGCAGGTAATTGGAGGACAATACGAAGACTCCCGGGGAAAGCGAAGTCTTGTACGGAAATCAACTGCGGTGTCACAAGCGATTCAGCTCATGTATCCCATTTGCCTTTAGATTGGATTCACTTCGTTATGTCTCAACCTCTTTTGGAAAACCGTACATAACTCTTAACGAAACCTTGTAGCAGAAGGCTCAGTCAAACGTTATAATAGATAATGAATGATGATATATTCTCTACATTTGTCATATATTTGTATTACATATGTAATTGAAGAAAAACATTCACTTGATATACTGTTTAATGACTTAACTTTATCTTAAAATTCACAGTGAAATGCCTGTTTATACAGGCTTAGAACATACACAGCAAATGGAGGAGCAATCATGGCAAACGAAAAGATGCAAGAAGGACTTGATCGTTTTATCAAGGAAGATTTAAATGACCTTTTAGGTAGACTGTTCCCCTTAATGGACCGGGAGTGTGCCGAAGAAAAAAGAAAGCTCATCGAAACAGCGGTAGAGTACATTTATTCGTCAGGATATCACCAAGGAGCAAAAGATTTAATCGAAACACATCGAAAAGATGATTACAAATTGTTAAGGAAAAAATTAGCGTCAACGCCTCCTAAAAACTAATTTTTTTGAAATTTCTTTTGACAACATAAATTTAAGGTGTTAAGATGACTCTACATTCAAAATATTATAAATAATTAAAACTCTTATTGAGAGAGGCGGAGGGACTGGCCCTGTGAAGCCCGGCAACCATTTAACATTCTTGTTGAAAAGGTGCTACATCCTGCAAAGCGTACAGCTTTGAAAAATAAGAGAGGATTTCATAGATACTATGCCTCTCTATTCGTGATAGAGAGGCTTTTTATTTTATGTGAATATATTTTGAATGAACAATTTTATAAAAATGCATCAGGTGCTGTGTAACGAATGTACGCAGCTTAAAAGGGAAGACCGGTGAAAAGCCGGCGCGGTCCCGCCACTGTAATGGGGAGCAACTTATTAACCACTGTTTCATGTTGAAATGGGAAGGGATAAGAAGCGATGAACCTAAGTCAGGAGACCTGCCTGTTGTATGCACTTAAGCTCTACGGGATATAGAGAGGAGTGAGAAATACGTGTTGAGAAAAACAGGCTATCTCAACTTTAGTTAAGTATGCGTATCATCTCTCTTTTCATTTCGAAAAGAGAGATTTTTTAGTTTATCGATAAAAAATATACAGGGAGTGGAAAAAATGAGCAGTGTAAAAAGTTCAAACTTAGGTTATCCAAGAATTGGTGAAAAACGAGAATGGAAAAAAGCGCTTGAGCAGTTTTGGGCAGGAAAGCTAGAGAAAGATATCTTTCTGCAGGAAATTGAAGCTCTTCGTCTAGGGCATCTCAAAAAACAGCGTGATGCAGGAATTGAATTGATTCCAGTCGGCGATTTTAGCTTATACGATCACGTGTTAGATACAGCCGCTATGTTTGGTTTAGTGCCAAAGCGCTTTGAGTACGACGGAGGACCGGTATCGCTTGAAACGTATTTTGACATCGCGCGAGGAACAAAAGATGCGGTAGCCTCTACGATGACAAAATGGTTTAACACAAATTATCACTACATCGTACCCGAGCTTGAGGAATGTACTCCTGTGCTTGTAGAAAATCGCCCGCTTCAATTTTACAAAGAAGCAAAAGAAAAGCTGAATATCAACGGCAAGCCCGTTATTCTAGGTCCAGTAACATTTGTGAAGCTGTCAAAAGGATATAAAAAAAGTGAGTTTAAAGAAGTAGTTGAACAATTTGTTCCGCTTTATGCAACTATCTTAGCGGAGCTGCAGGCGGAAGGCGTCGAGTGGGTACAGGTAGATGAGCCGGTTTTAGCTACAACGCTATCAAAAGAAGACCTGGCGCTTTACACAGAAGTCTATCAAACTTTGAAAAAAGCGGCACCAAATGTAAAAGTCATTTTGCAAACGTATTTTGACAGCGTTGATCACTACAAAGAAGTTGTGTCTCTTCCTGTTGAAGGAATCGGTTTAGACTTTGTGCATGACCGAGGAGAAAATCTCACTGCGCTTAATAAATATGGTTTTCCGACTGATAAAGTGCTGGCAGCAGGAGTGATTGACGGACGAAACATTTGGCGTGAAAATTTGGACGAACAGCTTTTAACGATCAGTGAAATTGAAGGAGCCGTATCAAAAGACCGTCTAATTCTGCAGCCTTCATCAAGTTTATTACATGTTCCCGTCACGGTGAAAAATGAAGAAACCATTGATCCAGTATTAAAAAATGCGCTGTCTTTTGCAGATGAAAAGCTAAAGGAAATCACGCTTTTAACAAAAGCAGTGCAGCAAGGAAAAGCAGCAATAGAAGAAGAAATAAGCGTAAGCAAACAGGCAATTCAAGCATTAAATGGATCATCTTTTCGAAATCATCAAGACGTGCAAAAAGAGCTGAAGCAGCTGCACAGCTATAAAGCAGAGCGACAAGCGTCATTTGACGTACGTCAGCGCGTTCAACAAGAAGCTTTTCAACTGCCGCTTCTTCCAACGACAACGATTGGAAGCTTTCCGCAAACAAAAGAAGTGCGAAAAGAGCGTCTAAAATGGCGTAAAGGCGAGTTAAACGATGAAGCATATGAAGCGTACATTAACGAGGAAATAAAAAAATGGATTGAAATTCAAGAAGACATCGGCTTAGATGTACTTGTGCACGGAGAGTTTGAGCGTACGGACATGGTCGAATACTTCGGTGAGAAATTAGGAGGCTTTCAGTTTACGAAGTTTGGCTGGGTGCAATCTTACGGTTCTCGCTGCGTGAAGCCGCCGCTTATTTACGGAGATGTATCGTACGAGCAGGCGATGACGATCAAAGAAACGGTCTACGCACAGTCTCTAACAAATAAGCCGGTTAAAGGAATGCTGACGGGGCCGATTACGATTTTAAACTGGTCGTTTGTACGTGATGATATCCCGCGCTACGACGTGGCAAATCAAATTGCGCTTGCTCTTAGAAAAGAAGTAGAAGCACTTGAAAGTCAGGGCATTTCAATGATTCAAGTAGATGAACCGGCACTGCGTGAAGGACTGCCGTTAAAACGAGAAAACTGGGACAGCTACTTGAACGCTGCGGTGTATGCGTTCAAGCTAGCCACGGTATCGGTGCAAAACGAGACGCAAATTCACACGCATATGTGTTATTCAGAATTCGAAGAAATTATTGATGCGATTAAAGCGCTTGATGCCGACGTAATTTCTATTGAAACATCTAAAAGCCACGGTGAATTAATTTATGCATTTGAAAAACATACGTACAATCAAGGAATTGGACTTGGCGTGTATGATATTCACAGCCCGCGCGTACCGAAGCTTGAAGAGCTTCAGCGAAACATTGACCGCGCTCTGCAGGTACTTGATCCTGCATTATTTTGGATTAATCCCGACTGCGGCCTTAAAACAAGAGGAATCAACGAGACGGTTGAAGCTTTAAAAGTGATGGTTGAGTCTGCAAAACAAACCAGACAAAATTTATTACAAAACGTTTAATGATAAGAAATTAAAGACCAAGCAGTGTAACCGCTACACTGCTTGGTCTTATGGGATTTTAAAAGGCCAAAAATATCCATTGACACTTCCCGTACATTTTTGTATCTTTTTAAAGGTGTTTTTAAAATCAGGGAGGTACAACATGAGTAACAACAGCACGCAGCACGTTAAAATTGTAACAGCGGATCCATCAGCGCTAGGTCTATTCGGACTTGCCATGGTGACACTTGTTGCATCGTTTCAAAAGCTTGGGGTAACCGATGGTGTTTCATTGGTATTGCCATGGGCGATTTTTTTAGGCGGAATAGGACAGTTAATCGCGTCTATGCAAGATTTCAAACATAATAATACCTTCGGCGCAACTGCTTTTGGTGCCTTCGGGTTATTTTGGCTAGGTGTAGCTATGACATGGCTTATTCAGCTTGGAGCATTTGGGGAAGCGCTCGCAAAAGAAGCGGATCCAAAGCAGCTCGCATTTGCTTTTGTCGGCTACTTGATTTTCAGCGTCTTTATGACAGTTGGAGCAATGGGCACTCATAAAGTATTATTTATTATTTTTGTGTTAATTGATTTCTTATTCATTGGATTATCGCTAAGTACATTTGGTGTGGCATATGAATACACGCACTTACTAGCAGCAGTGTCAGAGCTATTGATTGCTCTGTTTTCATTCTATGGATCTGCAGCGGCTGTATTAAATACTCACTACGGTCGAGTTGTGCTTCCGGTGGGCAAGCCATTTGGTGCATTTATTAAATAATCAAGACGTTAATTAAAAAGCGAAGTAGGATTGAATTCTGTATGATGCAGAGGTCAATCCTTTTTTGTTTGGGCATTTTTATATATAGTAGAAAGAGAGATATATAATAGTAGCTTTTAATGAAAGGAAACGTTCCAATGATTATAAGACAAGTGGATGAAAAAGATTTAAACCAATTAATTACGTTAGAAAACAAAGGCTTTACACCTGAAGAAGCTGCCTCAAAAGATGCATTTATCACGCGGATCAAAACCATTCCTGATACGTTTATCATCGCCCAAGAAAATGAAGAAATAATCGGATATGTGAACGGTCCCGTCATTTCAGCTCCGTTTATTACGGATGATTTGTTTGAAAAAACGATTTCGAACCCTGAGACAGGCGGTTATCAAAGTATTTTGGGTATCGTTGTAAATCCCAAGCATCATCACAAAGGAATTGCCAGTATGCTGCTAAGAGAGTTTGAAAAACAAGCGCGGAACAAACAGCGCTTAACGGTTACTTTAACATGTAAAGAAGAATTGATTCCTTTTTACGAAAAAAACGGATATGTGAATCAAGGAGTAGCGGAGTCTCAGCATGCAGGCGTGCAGTGGTTTAATATGAGTAAGGAGCTTTAATGTTACTACTATGAATCGCTTGTTACACCGCTAATGATTTCCGTGCAAGGCTTCGCTTTCCGCGGGCGGCCGCTGAGCCTCCTCGTCGCTTGCGCTCCTGCGGGGTCTCACCTGTTCCGCTTTTTCCCGCAGGAGTCTTCGCCTTGCCCTCCAATCATCAGCTAGAAGCACCTACATACACGAAACCTACGTTCACCATACCCATAAAAAATTAGCACGAGGTGGATTCTTAATCAAACTCGTTCGCATTGTCCTTCAACTAACCTACTTTTGTTCCAATCTCTATTTCAGTTATGTAAAAGACTCTACTTTGTCAAACATATTTGACAGTAACAAGGAAGATAATATAAGATATGGATGTAAAAAGTTTTTTACATTTTAGAGATGAGTGATGAATGGTGGAAAATCGAATTAAAGAACTGCGTAAAATCAAACGGATGTCTCAAGACGAACTGGCAAAAGTATGCGGCGTATCGAGACAAACGATTAATGCAATTGAAAACAATAAGTATGATCCAAGCTTAACGCTGGCTTTTCAGCTGGCTGAGGAGCTGGGAGCAACAGTAGATGAGCTGTTTTTATTTCATAAATCATGATGAGTTAGTTAAAAAGAGAAGGTAATGTGAAGTAGTGATCTTACTAGTAGAAGTTTTGACATTTCTGTACTATAAGCTAAAAGCACATAAGTAAATAGTAGATCAATATTACTTCTATCACTTTATAAAAAGAGATTTACAGAGCAACGGTGGTGAAATGAATGAAAAATCGAGCTGCCGGAGTAGCTCTTACAAGTACGGGCATATTACTGTTGATGGTAACGTTAGTACTTCCTGTTCCGGGATTAACGTATAGTTTACTTGTAGGAAGCAGCATTGTCCTAAAGGGCTGCGGAACAGGAGGAATAAAAAGGTGTATCACGTGAATGCAGCGTGATGTAGAAAAGGAGGTTCCTTTTGAAAAAAAGAACGATTATTATAGCTGCACTTTTATTTATCGTCGTATTTTATTTTACATATACCGGGAAAGCCTATCAGTTAAAAGACGTCATAAAAGTAGATGAAGCAAACGTTACGCGTATTGAAATAGATACAGACGAAGGAAAACATGTAGTAGATGATAAAAAAGAGATAAAGCAAATCGTACATTCTTTGGCAAAAATAGAAGTAAAAAAAAGCAAGGAGCTCGACCCAAAGTTTGACCAAGCTTACTGGGTAAAAATCGTCGAAAACGGAAAAGATGCGTACGGCTTAACGATTTACGATAATGACTACATAAAAGCGTTTAGCTTTGAAGATAAAAAACAGGAGACATATACGATTGTTAAAGATCAAAAAGTAGATGTTAAAAAGCTGTTTTCAACTAAATAAGCCTAAAAAGTACCGTAGGCTTTTTCAAACCTACTAAAAAAGACAGCCTGCGCTGTCTTTTTTATCGAAATAATAGATTGAAAATTACGACTATTTAAAGCGGAATTAATCCTTGCCTATATAATTAATAAATGATTGAATTAGGTCAATATCAGGGTTAACCAATAGTGCTGGAAGAAGGCCGAATGTTAATAATACAAGGACGTTTGATCCAATAAAGATGCGAAGTGCTTTTTTGATTTTCATGATATTTCCTCCCTTTTTTATATTTTCGTATAAAAAGAGAAAAAAATCAATAGAAATGTGACGAAAATGTGAACTTTTTGTCTGATAGTCCCTGATAGATTATAAAAATCCCCTCTCTATACTAGATAAAGAGGGGATATAGCAAGTCATAAAATATGTAGAAACATTAAAAGTACATGCGCAGATTCCCAATAAATCGGTAGAGGAAATAGCATGAAAAACCGATTAAGATACATCCTGCCGCAATAGAAACCCATTTAATATAAAGCTGATTCAGCACTTTTCTAGTTCCAGAGACAATCGTCATTAAGCCTAGGTCATGAATTAAAATCCCTGTTAATATTCCGGCAGCAATCAGCAGGAAATGAAAAGAATGAGAGGATTGAAGCGAATTTGTAAGCACCGTTCCAAACACGCTCAGCCAAAAAATGAGATTGCTAGGAGAAATCGCAACAAAGATCCCGTTCACATAAGAAGAGGCAAACGACTTTTTTACGTGTTCCCCAGGAGCCGTTATATCATGGTCGGCATGTCTAATGCTGTCATAGCCAATATAAAGTAAAAAAAGCGCCCCTATAAGCCACATCATAAGCTGTATAAAAGGAGCCGATAAAACAGAAGCCAGTCCAGAATAAAGAAGCACAATTAGTAATAAATCAACCGTCATTCCTCCGAGTCCAACAACCCATCCGTGAAGAAACCCGTTTTTTAAACCTTGCTTTGTCATTTCAATTGTCACCGTACCAACGGGAAGGGCAATCGAAAGACCGAGCAGCACATTTGTTAAAAATAACGTCACCAAAAACAAAACCTCTTTCAATCTCGTATCTACTATCGTTTTCCGTTTAATTGGTCTTTCATTATATAAAAATATGTAATGAAATTTGATGTTATGTATAAAAAAACATATGGTGAATATAAGAGGAGGAAAAAAGTAAATGAAATTAATTTGTGAATCGTTGAAAAAAGAAGACTATACGCAAGAACTTCCAGAAGTGAACTTTACACATCCTTTGATTCAACAAAAGGTACGTGAACTCAAAAGCGGCTTGCCTCATTCTTCACTAGCGTACATAAAAAAAGCATATGAGTTTGTGAGAGATGGAGTATCTCATTCCTGGGATATTCAAAGCAGAATCATCACGAAAACCGCTTCAGAGGCTTTAAAAGAAAAGGAAGGAATTTGTTACAGCAAGTGTAATCTATTAGCTGCTTTGCTGCGTGCAGAAGGGATTCCTGCAGGCTTTTGTTATCAAAGGCTGATACTCGGAGATACGTTAGACACAGGCTACTGTATTCATGCCTTAAATGCTGTCTACATCAAAAGTGAAGAGAGATGGATCCGATTAGACGCAAGAGGAAATAAACAAGGAGTGCAGGCCGACTTTTCGCTAAAAAAAGAAAAACTGGCTTTTCCGGCGAATTCCATACGGGGTGAAATTGACTATCCGGTTATTTATACAAAACCTCATAAAAAAACAATGGACGTGTTGTCTCAGTACGAAGACTGCTTAGATATGTATTTGCACTACTTGCCTACCGAGCTATAAAAAGAGGTTGGGACAAAAGTATGTTAGTTGAAGCAAGATCAGAACGATGTACTGGTTTTTTGATAGAGAATGAAATTCGTTGGGATTTTTTATTGATAGGATAAATGTGGGTATGTATGCGGCTGCTTCTAGCTGATGATTGGAGAGCAAGACGAAGACTCCTGCGGGAAAAGCGGAAAGGGTGAGACCCCGCAGGAGCGGAAGCGACGAGGAGGCTCACCGCCCGCCCCCGGAAAGCGAAGTCTTGCATAGAAATCAACAGCGATGTCACAAGCGGTTCAGCTCGTCTCTCCAATTTGTTCGCCTTTAGATGGAATGGACATAGTTATGTCTCAACCTCTTCACCATTTTAAACGCTTTCCTGCACGGTGGCTGACGGTCTTTTAAACGCAGCAACAAACCACACAATATTCGTAATCAGCAAACCTAAACAAGAAATCATAATTCCTATAATTGAAGATAAGTTTCCTGAGAAATCTTCTAATCCGAACATAAACAGAGCCGGCATCAGTAATAGAGTACTAGCAGCGATTAAAAGTCCGATGCTGCAAAAAGCAGCCATGACAAATTTTAAGAAATTGATTCCAAACATATAAAAAGCTAAAGGCAATAGGTATAAA
>Ga0209574_10000166_pt1 | contig 18208 bp, 19 predicted proteins | sample AgamicMgMarz_FD_187168 | JGI IMG/M metagenome (GOLD analysis project Ga0209574, IMG submission 187168) | Agave microbial communities from Guanajuato, Mexico - Mg.Ma.rz (SPAdes) (version 2) | ecosystem: Host-associated > Plants > Phyllosphere > Phylloplane/Leaf | place: Guanajuato, Mexico... | reverse complement strand
CATATTTCCTTCATTTCCGCGTTTTTTGACAAAATCATCGAATCCCATATCTTTAGAAATCGTCTCAAGTGCCAAAGAAGGAGACATTGATTTTAGCGACTTGAATAAAGGAATTACTTTCTTGAGCCGTTTTTGCTGAAACGGTTTTAAATCTTGAAGATATTCAAGTGCATCAATAAATGTACCATCATGAAGAATACTTGCTGCTTTTAAGTCATTGACGGCTGTTTTCTTTAAAAAGAGTGCGTTTACTAAATCTTGTAGCGAACTTGCGTCATTTGGATTCACGCTCAAGCGTAGAAATGAAAGTAAACTTCGAACCATTCGTCTTTTATAAAACGAATCCGCATCTTGTTCGATTGAAAATGGCAGGTTTGACTGCGATAAACGTTCAAAGATGGCGCGTGAAGAAGCGTGAGTTCGGTACAAGACCGCGAATTCAGTTGGAGAAGCCCCTTGCTTAATCTTTTCTTTCATATCCGTTACAATCATTGTTGCTTCTTCTTCTTCGTCGTATGGAAAGAAGAATGTAGGTCGCAACTCATTATCAAACTGGGCAGCCATTTCTTTTTGTCGGCGCGCTGTATTTCGTGCAATGACTTTATTAGCAGAAGAAACGATGGCGTGAGCTGAACGATAATTTTGGTTTAACGTAATAACAGTTGTATTAGAAAAATCTTTTTCAAAGTTTAAAATGAACGAAGGGTCGCTTCCACGGAAAGCGTAAATTGATTGATCATCATCTCCTACGACACACAAGTTTTTAGAGTCTTCACTTAGCATTTTCATAATTTTATATTGAACTTTATTGATATCTTGAAATTCGTCAATTAAAAAATAGCGAAACCTTTTTTGATAACGAGTTAGTAAATCGGGATTTTGTTTTAGCATTTCATAACATCCATACAGCATGTCATCAAAATCGAATAGCTGTTTTTGCTTTTTGACTTCTTCATAGCGACGATATAAAAAGTGCACATCTTGTTCCCATTTGTCCTTTGGGAGAACATCTTTCACACCAACAAGCGTGTTTTTCCAATAGCCGATTTGCTGAAGTGCCTGATCAAACGGAAAATCTTTTTCATCCACGTCGAGCTCTCTTGCTGCTTCTTTCACAATCTGTTCTTTTTGCCAATCCCATTTTAGCAGGCGGTCCATTTGCCACGCTTGAGGATTATGATGAACAATCATACGTAAGAAAATGCTGTGAAAAGTTCCAACTAGCATTTGACGAAGATGTAAGCCAGACATCTTTGGGTATGTAGCCAATCGTTCTTTCATTTCTTTAGCTGATTTAGCCGTGAAAGTCACCAGCATAATGGATTTTGGATCAATTTGTTTTTCTTGTATCATATATGCGGTGCGAGCTGTTAATACACGCGTTTTTCCGCTGCCTGCACCGGCTAGAATAAGGAGCGGTCCTTCTGAATGTGTAACAGCTTTCCATTGGTTCGAATCTAATTCAATACCGCTCTCTTTAAATTCATTTAAATAAGGAGAGTCAGAGTGTTTAGGAACAGCTGGTTTTAAGTGAAAAGCAGGAACACTTGAAAAAGGTGCGGAAGACCTCCATGTCGCTTTCTCTTTTACAGTTGAACTTTTCTCACCAATAGCTCGTCCTTTAGGAATACGAAATCCATTGGTTTCTCTGTATTCAGCCGGATTTTCTTTTATTTGTTGCACAGCTGTTGTTTCTGATAGTATGTCTGAACACTCTTCTCTTTCATGGGGAACTTGAGCATGATAAAAGTAAGGAGAATGCTCAATTCCCAGATATAATTTAACTGGTTCTCCGCAGTGAGCACACGTTATTTCTCCTCGGAGACTAGCTTCATATAAATATTGAAATCGGTCTCTAGCCGTTATAGCAAGATTAAGTATCTGATTTTGATAAAGTGCACGTTGCAAAAAACATGGCCTCCTTTTTAAAACATGAATAATCAATAGTAAATAAGAGGGAGTTAACGCAAGAAGCCGCTCTCGTTCTACATCGATATAGATGTGTGTATACGCACAGTTTTTGTTTTATAGTCAAAGTCTATCATATCAAAATCACCTTTTTTTAAAAAGAGCACGGATATTTTTGGAGGGATAGGATGTAAAAAAGGGTATATATTGAATAAGACATCACATATGTTCAAAAAAGGCGGTATAGATACAAGGTGTCATCTGTTTTGAACAAGTCTAAAGTAGAGGATCTAAGTGAGCTGTTTCAATGTCGATACTTCTTGAGAAAAATACTGAGGTCTGGGAGTAGAAGGTATCTTGAAAAAGAGGAGGGTTCATATGGGATATATACTGCCCGTCACGCCTTATCAATCTATTCAATATGCAAATCGCCTTCAAAAAAATAGTGCTTCTTTTTCAAATCGTATTTGGCCTATTGAGAAAAAAAGCTTTGACGAAGAGTTTGAATCGCGTTCTCACTCAATGGAATTGACGCCAAGTTCAGTACAAAAGCGAAAAAAGCTTCAAGCAGCAGAGCGTGTATACAGCAAGCTAACAAATAAGGGCCTAGTGATTAATACACGTGTCTAATAGAAAAAATCGTGAGCGCAGCAGAATGAATGCGCTCACGATTTTTTAACAAAGTAATGAACAAGTAAAAAACATCTTAGTAAGATTCAATAAAAAGAGTACTACCCTGCTGCCATTCAGCATAAAGCACCTGTTTATAATCGGTAAATCCCTGTTTTTTCAACTGTGTCTTTAACCAGTCTTCATCAAAGCCTGACTGAATCAAGTTTTTCAAAAGCAAACGTCCATCACTGACGAAGACGATAGATAAAACAGGTTCAGAAGGAGGCAGCTGTAGATCGCTTCTTGTCGGCTTGGCATAACCAGATTTCGGCAATACGCTTAGTGATCCATCTGTTTCTAAAATCGCATATTCAACTTCACGAATGGAAAATATGTCTTTTGAACGAAGCATATGAAGAAGCTGATCGATATCTAATCGATTTTTGCTAAGTTCTTTGTACGAAATTTTCCCTTTTCGAATAATAATAGATGGCCGTCCTTCTAAAAACAAACGCAGGCGAATATTTTTTTGAGTAATAACTTCGGTGACATAAATAAGCGCTCCCCAAAAGATAACAGCAAATAAAATTTTGCCTATTCCTACTTCTGAGTCATATAGCGCATTTCCTACTAACTCTCCTAATACAAGAGCAGAGATAAAATCAAAAGTGGTAAGCTGAGTGATCGTCGCTCTGCCTAAAAATTTAGTTAAAATAAACAAGCAGATAAATCCGATAAAGAGTTCTAACGCAATTCCGATAAGTTCATCCATATTTTCACCTAATTCACATGATTAGGTATTAGTATAAGCAAAGCAAAGGTTCTTATCCTTTAAAAAAGCAAAAACACCAGGTTCAATTCCTAGTGTTTTTTACTTAGTTTCTTTACCATCTCTACATGTGGAATTCCAGCATCCATAAATTCACCTGAAACCGTTACGTAGCCTAGCTTTTTATAAAATCCTTCCGCATGTGTTTGAGCATGCAGCTTAATCTTTTCAATCTCATGCTTTGATGCGAGCTCTTCTAGCTTATCCATCAAAAGCTTTCCTACACCGTCTTTTCGATAAGAAGAAAGAACGCAGATTCGTTCGGCTTTGCCATAGTCCTCTACCATACGGAAGCGTCCTGCCCCAATTGGTGCAGTTCCTTTGTATACAACTAAATGCAGGGCTTCGGAATCGTATTCATCGATTTCTTGCTCTACATCAACCTGCTGTTCTTCTACAAATACTTTTTGACGTACGAAGTAAGCATCAGAATGATCTTGTTTGTTCGTTAGTACTTTGATGTTCACGTATCTTATCCCTTTCCAAGACGAAATGTTTCAAACACAGTCCATGTTTCATTTTCAAGCTGGTACATTAAATGAAAGCGATCCACTGTTTCTTCATGAGCGACATCCACAAGTTTCAACTGGCTATACACATCTAAGTGCTCATCATCTGAAAGGCGTTGACCAATTGTAATATGTGGAATAAATGAATAGTCAGTTGGCTGTTCAAGATTGCCTTCATGAAGTTTATTGTAAAGTGACGTCAGTTCTGGCTTTTGTTCCACTTTTAAGTAAATAACATTATTGGCTGGTGAAAATGAGCTTACTTTCGTTACATTTAATGTAAATGGATTTGTTTCTTCGGCAATTTTACGCAAGTTAGCCGCAATTTCATCAATTTGGTCTTCTGTAGCTTCAAAGACTTCTTTTAATGTAAGATGAGGCGGAATTAATGAATAGTGAGAATCATAGCGTTTTCGATAAGAATTCGCTACATCTTGCAGTTTTTTAGATGGAAAAAGTACAACGCCAAATTTCATAAAAAATCCCTCCAAAGTAAGATCATAAAATATGTATAAAGCGAGCTTATTATAACAAATTTTCAAAAAATATGATATCTTTCTACTTCAACATATATTGAAGCGACCGCTTTACGTCTTTTTGCCAGTATTTCCACGTATGATTTCCATTAAATTCTTCGTAGAAAACAGAATATCCATGCAGCTTCATTTGTTCATGCAACAGGCGGTTAGGCTCAATAAAATTCAATATACCATCTTGTGTTGTTTTGACAGCCGTTTCTTCAGTTCCAATAACATGATACAAATCCAGAAGTGAAGGAGAAGCAAATGAGTTGACCGTTTGTAATACAGCATCGTTCACGAAAGGAGAATGCATAATTACTTTCCCGAACGTGTGAGGATACGCAATGGCCGTCAGCAGTGAAACTGTAGCAGCAAGCGAATCACCAATTAGAACACGTGATTTTCCCATTTGATATGTAGGATATGTTTTATCCAAAAATGGCACAAGTTCATGTGCTAAAAAGCGAATGTAAGCATCTACTTGATTTCCTTCTGGATGATACTTATCGCGTCTGTCTTCCACGCTTTTATATGGAATTCCAACAAAAATAGTACGATCGATTTCCGACTCGTTCATTAAATCATCAATTAAACGAGGTGTCCGTCCGTACATAACATAATCTTTTCCGTCTTGGGCAATAAGTAAGGAATACTTATAGAGCGTAGAATAGTTTGACGGCAAATAGACTAGTAACGTGACATCTTCTTGCAGTGCGTCACTATAAAAAGAAATTTCTTCTAACTTCCGCTTACTTTCTGACATGAATAATCGACTCCTATGCATTTGAATGAAAGCGTTACCTTTATTGTAACACATTTTCTAATAACCGTTCTTTATTTTATTGTAACGAATTTTTTAGCGAATGACGAGAAAGAGGCATGCGTCATTAAAAAAGTGCTTCAGAATCGGCTGAAGCGCTTTTAGTTAATCTAATTTTTTCATTTTTTTAAACATAGCTTTTTCTGCTTGGCTGGCTTTTTCTAGCGGCTTCTTCGTATATTCTTCTTCTTTTTCATCAATCGAAACTAATTCTGTGTCATTTTTTACATAACTTCGGATATTGCGAGCCCCGAAATAGCCGTTTACATCTTCTAAAATAGGCTTGTTTTCTTTTTGATCATAAAGAGTATATGAATTCTCTTCCTTAACGATAGCGTAGTGATTCCCTGCTAGAAGAGCTACGGCTTCTTTTTCGCTTTTTCCAAAAGTAGACATGAGAAACAGAACGATTAAGACGATAAAGAAAAGGGCTGTTGCGCCAATAAAAAATAATAATAAGCCTCTGCTAAATTTACTTTGTTTTTCTTCCACAGTAGACAAACCTCCTGATTAGATAATTTCATTATAGCAAGTAAATGTAATGAGCGCCTAAAGAGATATGTGACGAGTTTATGAATTCAGGTGAATGAAACAAAAAAGGTTTTTAGCGCCTCTCATCGAATTTAATATAAAGAGAGACAACAACTTGAAAAGGAGAGAGAGACATGACAGCAAAAAAAACCCCAACGAGCAAAGAAGTAGCAAAGGCAACATTTGATTTGCTAGAAGAGCGTGGCGTAACAGTTTTAGATATTGCTGAAATCGTGTATGATTTACAGCTTCCTTATCATCCAACTCTAACCATTCAGGAATGCGCTGAGAGCGTAGAAAGAGTACTGCAAAAGAGAGAAATTCAGCATGCGCTTCTAGTTGGAATCGAACTTGATAAGTTAGCTGAGCAAAATAAATTATCAGAACCTCTTCAAAGTATTGTAGAACAAGACGAAGGGTTGTTTGGTGTTGACGAAACGATTGCTTTAGGTGCCGTTTTAACCTATGGCAGTATCGCTGTTACGACCTTTGGTTATTTAGATAAAGTAAAAGTAGGCATTATTGAAAAGCTGGACTGTAAAAAAGAAAAAGGAGTTAATACCTTTTTAGATGATTTAGTAGCGAGCGTAGCTTCTAGTGCGGCAAGTCGTTTAGCTCACCGTCAGCGTGATGAACAAGAACAGCTGCAAGAAGGCAATCCGGCTACGTAATAAACTTCTTTTAGTATTAGTATGTATATAAGCTGCGTAAATTAACACGTCGAAATGATTTAGTCTCTTATTTGAATAACGGAGACTAGGCACGGTATCACCTACGTGTCTAGTCTCCGTTAATGGAACGATTTATGGCTGTAGTGAAGTAGTCATAAGGTAGCTTAAGTTTTTCAGCCCAAGACTTTCATAAAAAGCACGTGCTTTCTCGTTAAATGCCCATACGGTAAGCTGGAGGTCATTTGCTCCTTTTTGTACAGCCCACTGCTTCGTAGCAGAAAAAAGACTTTTTCCTACGCCATAATTTTGAAAGCCTTTCTTAACGCCAAAATATTGGATGTACGCTGTGTAGGAAAGAGGAGCTAATGTGGTGGGAGGGTTATATTTTAATTCAACAACAGACACCCCGATAATTTGATTTCGATATTGAGCTACAAGAATATCAATAGTTGCATAATAAAGAGTAGCTTGATATTGTTCCGGAGATAAAACAGCCATCTGATTATCAAACATAGAAGGAAGCGCATTTGCGTGGAGTTCTAGTGATTCCCCTAATATTTTATTTACTTCTGTATAATCATCTAGTTTTGCAGTGCGATAGATAATCTCCATACACACTTCACCTACTTTTTAAAAGTTGTGCTTTATCATATGTAGCAACTTAGAAAATGTTAAATGAGAATTAAAACTTGAAAATTTTAAGCGAAGAACTGCACTAAACAGAGCATATATTCTATGCTCTGTTTGATGTTATAGTTGAAGAACATATAAGGGCGAAACATTAAATTCTAGTTTCAGCAATGGCATCGCGTACTTTTTCAAGCGAGTGTTTAGAGGCATCTTTATTCGCAATCATTACATTAACGTACAAAGCATCAATGAGGCTTAGCTGTCCAATCCTCGAAGCAAGAGCTTCAGATCGATATTCTGTTTCTTCTGAACTCGTATAAAGAGAAACATCGACATTTTGGCTTAATGGAGATTTTGGAAAACCCGTAATACCGATCGTTTTGGCACCGTTTGCTTTTGCTGTATTTAAAATATTCATCGTGTCTTTATTTGTTCCAGAATGAGAAATCACTACCGCTACATCCTGTTTCGTTAATTGAGAAGCGGACATGAGCTGGAAATGGGAATCAATAAATGCAAACGTTTTAATTCCTGTTCGAACAAATTTATGAAAAGCATCCATAGCCACTACTGAAGAGCCGCCCGTGCCATAAAACTGAACTTTATCCGCCTTCATAAGAAGTTTGACGGCTTTTTCAATAGCGTTGCTTTCTAGTATTTGTAATGTATTTTCGAGCGTTCGCACATTGGAGCGAAAGATTTTTTCAGCAATCGTTTTTTCATTATCCGTTTCAGCAATTTCCTCGTGAATCTGCTGAATAGGCGTCATAATTTCAGCAGCCAGCGCTATTTTCATCGCTTGATAGCCCTTGAAGCCAATTCGTTTACAAAAGCGAAAGACTGTTGCATCAGCTACATTTAAATCGTCTGCCACTTCGTTAATGGTACTGTGAATAATTTGTTCCGGCTGTTCTAAAATATAATTTGCTATTTTTTTCTCTTTTTCACTGAATCTAGCATAGTGAGAACGAATTTTTCCTAAGCAATTTTGCGTCATAACTGATGTTCCTTTCCACGAATTTAGTAGTAAAAAGAGTATAGCACAAAAATACGAGTGAAAAAAATTTTCTTGTAAACGATTGCAAAATGAAAAATAATTCGTATAATGGAGGTAATGTGAAATTTTTTTTCAAAGGGAGTTTGTAAAATGAAAATTGGATTAATCGGTTTAGGAAAAATGGGATATAATTTATCATTAAATTTAATGGACAACCATCATGAAGTAGTAGCTTATGATGTAAATAAAGAAACGGTAGAAAAACTTTCAAACGAAGGAGCAACTGGTGCCTTTACTGTTGAAGAGTTAGTTAATGAACTTCCTCCTTCACCTAAAGTTGTATGGATTATGGTTCCGGCTGGAGAAGTAACGGAAAATGTTATTACAGAACTAAAAGAACTTCTGTCAGAAGGAGATATTATAATAGATGGAGGAAACTCTAATTATAAAGAATCTGTTCGACGTGCTCAGGATCTTCAGGAAAAAGGTATTTACTTCTTTGACGTAGGGACAAGCGGCGGAATGGAAGGCGCAAGAAACGGAGCGTGTACAATGATCGGCGGAGATGCGGAAGTATTCCGTACAATTGAACCGGTTTTTAATGATATTTGCGTAGAAAATGGATTTATGTACGCAGGTAAAAGCGGAAGCGGTCACTTTTTAAAAATGGTTCACAATGGTGTAGAATATGGAATGATGCAATCCATTGCTGAAGGATTTGAAGTTCTGGAAAAAAGTCAGTTTGATTTCGACTATGAAGCCGTAGCGCGCGTTTGGAATAACGGATCTGTTGTTCGTTCTTGGTTGATGGAACTAACGGAAAATGCGTTTTCAAAAGATCCTAAACTAGATAGTATTAAAGGAGTGATGCAGTCTTCTGGCGAAGGGAAATGGACCGTAGAGACTGCTCTTGATCTTCAAACGGCAACTCCTGTTATTGCTTTATCGCTAATGATGCGCTATCGTTCATTAGAGGAAGATACATTTACAGGAAAAGTTGTAGCAGCACTTCGAAATGAATTCGGCGGCCACGGTGTTGTAAATAAGTAAAGTAGTAAAGTAGGGGGACAGCAGCATGAGCAAAAAATATGCAATAGGTGTAGATATCGGAACAACGAGTACAAAGTCTGTATTGTTTTCAGTAGACGGTACAGTCATTGCAAATCATGGGATTGAGTATCCATTATACTCGCCGACGCCCGCGATGGCTGAGCAAGATCCTGAAGAAATTTTCCAAGCAGTTGTACGTACAATTCAAACGGTTGTAAAAACGAGCGATGTAAAACCTGAGGATATTTTATGCGTTTCATTCAGCTCAGCTATGCACAGTGTTATTGCCGTTGATCAGCAGGGAAAACCGCTGACAAAATGTATCACGTGGGCGGATAATAGAAGTGCAGAATGGACGGAAAAAATTAAAAATGAATACAATGGTCATGAGATTTATTTGCGTACGGGTACGCCTATTCATCCGATGTCGCCGCTTTCCAAGCTAACATGGCTTTCTAATGAACAGCCTGAATTAGTGAAGGGAACACATAAGTTTATTTCGATTAAAGAATATGTATTCTTCAAGTTGTTTAACGAATATGTTATCGACTATTCGATTGCATCAGCAACGGGTTTGTTTAATCTGAAAAATCTTGCGTGGGATGAAGAAGCACTTAAAGTAGCAGGTGTTACAACCGATCAGTTATCCACTCCTGTTTCAACAATGCATCAGTTAAAAGGGTTAAATCCAGCGCTTGCAGTTGACATGCACTTACTTTCAGATACGCCCTTTATTGTAGGTGCAAGTGACGGTGTATTATCAAATTTAGGCGTAAATGCAATTGAACCAGGCGTTGTTGCTGTGACAATCGGGACAAGCGGAGCTATTCGAGCAGTGACTGACAAGCCAGTAGTTGATCCCAAAGGTCGTATTTTCTGTTATGCGTTGACAGAAGACCACTGGGTAATTGGCGGCCCCGTAAATAACGGAGGTATGATTTTCAGATGGGCTCGCGATCAGTTTGGAGCGTCGGAAGTAGAAACAGCTAAACGTCTTGGAAAAGATCCGTATGAAGTATTAACGGATATTGCGGCTTTAGTGAAACCGGGAGCAGACGGCTTATTGTTTCACCCATACCTTTCAGGAGAGCGTGCGCCGCTTTGGGATGCAAATGCTAAAGGTTCATTCTTTGGCCTAGGTTTGCATCATAAAAAAGAACATATGATTCGTGCTGTATTAGAAGGCGTTATTTTTAACTTGTATACGGTATTATTGGCACTTGAAGAGTTAATTGGAGAGCCTACAAAAATTCAGGCAACAGGCGGATTTGCACGTTCCGCACTTTGGCGTCAAATGATGGCAGATATTTTTAACCAAGAAGTATCCGTGCCGGAAAGTTTTGAAAGTTCATGTCTAGGAGCAGTTATCCTTGGCTTATATAGCCTTGGCGAAGTTGACTCATTAAACGTTGTTTCTGATATGGTTGGAGCGACTAATCATCATTATCCAATCAAAGAAAACAGTGAAGTATATAAAGAGTTAACGGCTATCTATATTCGTTTGGCTCGCTTATTTAAAGAAGAATACGAAAGCATTACGGCTTTTCAAAAAAAATACGTACATTAATATCCAAAATCATCGCTTGAAGCTTTCAAGCGATGATTTTTTGTGTGTTAGGTTATCTAACAATCAAAAGAGTTGACACTACACAATATATAAAAGTTCCCTCAAATAATGTTACAATTTGTCCAGTGTATCCCCGTTTCGCATTAAATATAATAAGGGATAACGTTAGTATTTATCACATACTAGAAGGAATCGTCACAAACGCCTTTATATTTCAGAAAATTCAAACTAAATTTGTTTTTTGGAATGAACTTATTTTATGAAAAGGGGTTTTATGGATGAAAACACAAATTGAGCAAGATGGAATTGTGACGCTCACGGATGAGACGCACAACCAGCTGAGCGGCAGTGACCTTTGGAATGAGGATTTACGTCCGACTACGATGAAAGAGCATTCTTGGAAAGGCGTTAACTTTGCCACGCTTTGGATTGGGATGTGTCTGTGTATTCCAGCTTACACGATGGCGAGCGGAATGATGACGCTTGGAATGAACTGGTGGCAAGCAATTGGTACAATCTTTTTAGGCAATGTTATTGTTCTTATTCCTATTTTGCTTAATTCTCACGCTGGAACCAAGTTTGGCATTCCTTATCCAGTATTTGCCCGCCTGTGGTTTGGAGATAAAGGAGCACATATCCCAGCACTGGCTAGGGCCATTGTGGCTGCTGGGTGGTTTGGAATTAATACATGGATTGGAACGGAAGCAATTGATACACTCCTAAGCGCTTCGTTTTCGTCTTGGAATGGTTTAGCTGGTCATACAGCCATTGTATTTGCTCTTTTTTGGCTTTTAAACGTAGGAGTGGCATATAAAGGACCGCAAGCGATTAAAGTATTAGGAGCGATTGCTGCTCCGGTTATTGGTATTTCAGCTATTATTCTTTTTATATGGGCTTATACAAACTCGGGAGGGTGGGGGCCCATTTTATCTACGCCTTCTAAATTTACATCAACTGGAGAATTTCTAGCCGTATTTTTCCCAGCTTTAACGGGAGTTATTGCATTTTGGGCGACGCTCGCTTTGAACATTCCGGATTTCTGTCGATATGCTAGAAGTCAGAAATCTCAAATGGTTGCGCAAACCTTCTCTTTGCCGTTGACGATGAGTATTTTTTCATTTATTGGAATTGCTGTTACCTCAGCAACAATCGTTATATTTGGAGAAGCTATTTGGGATCCAGTGGCGTTAGTAGCTAAATTCCCTCCGTTCATCATTTTCTTAGGAACAATCGTTATCGTGCTTTCTTCTTTAACGATTAATGTGGGAGCAAATATTGTTGCGCCAGCCCGTGCAATTGAGAATCTGAATCCAAAGAAAATCACGTTTGCGATGGGGGCGCTAGTGACCGGTATTTTTGCTATTTTACTTCAGCCATGGTACATCATGTCTAATTTCGGGAACTATATTTTCGGCTGGCTTGGAACATACGGAGCGCTGCTTGGCCCTATAGACGGCATCGCCATTGCTGACTACTGGCTTGTAAGAAGGAGACAGATGGCATTAAAGGATTTATATGAGGTAAACGGTCGCTACAGTTATTCAACAGGTTTTAATAAAAACGGTATTTATGCATTAGTAATTGGCGTGGCCATACCTGTTTTAGGCTTACTGATTCCTGGACTGCGCTTTTTATGGGATAATGCTTGGACATTTGGTCTATTCATTTCTATCATCGCTTACACGTATCTCATGAGAGGGGATAAAAGTGTATTAGCGCCGGGAGAATATGAAGAAATAACGTTTAAAACAAGCGAAAAACCGATTATCGACAGTCAAACGGCTGATCCAACCATCACTAAATAAATAAGATGAATCCAATCATTAACACGATTGGATTTTTTTATGTGTTAAAACTGTATGGAAGAAAATTGATAAAATTTTTTTGAGTTTTTTTATTGATTTAAGAATTTTTTTTTCATATAATTTAAGTAATAAAAAAATGAAATCGTTTTCTAAATTAATTAATGTAAACGATTTCGATAGTTGGAACTTATTTTTTAAAAAAATCACAGGTGTAGAGCTTTTTTGCTACATAGAGAAAGCGTTTACTTAAAGGGAAGGTGGAAAGCAAGATGGATGCATACTTATTAGCTATTACAGTTGCCGCAATTGTTATTGTTATTGTAGGTGTTTCAGTTTTTAAATGGCATGCGTTTATTAGTTTGACGGTTGCGAGTTTGTTTTTGGCAATTGCTTCTGGGTTATCAATGGATAAAATTGTTGGCGCTTACGAAACGGGAGTGGGCGGTGTTTTAGGCCACTTAGTAGGAATTTTAGCGCTGGGAACAATTTTAGGTAAGCTGATGGCCGATTCAGGTGCCGGCATGCAGGTAGCGGATTATTTCGTAAGAATATTCGGTGTGAAAAGACTGCCATGGGCGATGCTAGTAGCAGGTTTCATTATTGGTATTCCTGTTTTCTTCGAAGTAGGAATTTTAATTCTACTGCCTTTAGTTATTTCCATTCATAAAACAACAAAACAAAATATATTATTGATTGCTCTGCCGGTTATTGCAGGATTATCAATTGTTCACGGTCTCGTTCCTCCCCATCCAGGAGCGATGGCAGCGATTAGTATTTACGGAGCAAATACGGGGAAAGTGCTTTTATATGCATTAATGATTTCAATTCCAGCTGCAGTTATCGCTGGACCAGTTTTTGCAAAATGGGTTCACAAACGAGTGATTCCAGAAGGAGAACCTGATCTAATTCGTATTACGACAACATCAAAAGATCTTCCTGGTACAGGCGTTTCATTCTTTGTCATTTTACTGCCCGTGCTATTAATGGTCTTAGCAGCTATAGCACCTGTTATTAACGGATTGCCAAGCGGTGTAGTGAAGTTTGTAGAATTAATAGGAAGCCCCTTAATTGCACTTTTAATTGCTTGTTTTGCAGCGTTTTACCTGCTTGGAAAACGTCAAGGCATGACCAAAGATGTGATTAAAAAGTTAACGGAAGAATGTTTGCTTCCTGTAGGATCCATTGTCTTAATTATTGGCGCAGGCGGTGGTTTCAAACAAGTATTAATCGATAGCGGAGTAGGTACAACGATTGGTCAAATGTCTGAACATCTATCTCTATCGCCACTTGTACTTGCATTTTTAATTGCTGGATTAATTCGTATTGCTACAGGTTCAGCAACAGTTGCATTAACAACAGCGGCTGGTATTGTCTCACCAATCATTGAGCATATGTCCGGTGTTAACTTAGAACTGCTTGTTATCGTTACGGGTGCGGGTTCACTAATGTTCTCTCACGTTAATGATGCTGGCTTCTGGATGGTGAAGGAGTATTTAGGATTAACAGTAAAAGAAACGTTCAAAACCTGGACCGTTCTGGAAACGCTTCTATCCTTTATTGCTTTTGCAGGAGCACTTATTCTAAATGCATTAATTTAAAAATAAGACTCTTTTACTCTATGTAAAAGAGTCTTATTTTTTTATGAAAGAAAAGAATTTACAAGAAAAGTAATCAAAATATTTTATTTATTCGTTAAATTATGGCAAAATAGAAATAGAAGAATAATAGCTTCTAAGAAGGGAATGACAGAGAGTGAGTAATCAACTAGTATTTTTCACAAACTTTTCAGAAGGAAAATTAGATTCAGACGTTTCTTGGTATTGTCCACCAGCTCAATTTCAAATTGATACAGACACGAATCGATTAGTGATTAAAACAGACGCTAAAACGGATTTTTGGCAGCGTACTCATTATGGCTTTGAAGCGGACAATGGACACTTTCTTTACCGTGAAGTAGAAGGCGACTTTGAAATCATGACAAAGGTGCATACATATCCAGTTAATCGCTACGATCAAGCAGGTCTCATGATTCGTGTATCAAAAGATACGTGGATCAAAACGTCAGTTGAATACAATCCCGATGGTCCTAACCAATTAGGAGCAGTCGTAACCAACCAAGGCTTCTCAGATTGGTCCAGTCAAAATTTTACTCAAAACAAATCAGCGCTTTATTTTAAAATTCAGCGCAAAAACGATGATTACACCGTTTGTTATTCAAGTGATGGAGATTCTTGGACTCAGCTCCGACTCGCTCACTTATTGAACTCAACCAAAGAACCTGTTCAAGTTGGTATTTATGCTTGTAGTCCTCAAGGAGAAGGATATGAAGCCCAATTTGATTTTATAAAAGTAGAAAAAATGTAAATAAAAACCACGATTTAGCCACAGCTAAATCGTGGTTTTTATTTAGAAAGCGCATTATCTAAAGGCTGTGTGGCAGAAGCGGATGTCGGTTGATTGTGTAAAGCAATTTTTTGCTTGAAGTAGCTGATGACAAAACCTGTAATCGCAATGGATATAACAGAGAAAATTCCTTTTGAAAGCCCAATTGAATACATGCTTGACAGCACGACAAGGAAATCAAATGAAAAATTCACTTTTCCAGGATCCCAGCCGAATTTTCGCTGCGCGAATAGCGCTAGAATATTAGCACCGCCGAGAGAAGCTCCGTTCATAAATAAAATGGATAAGCCAAGGCCGGCAATTAGTCCGCCCGTAACAGCACCCATCAGGCTAGGAAGTGTAAAAGAAGGAAGCAAGTGATCGAGTGAAGTGAGAAGCGATAGCAAAGACACTGATCCTATAGTTGTGGCGGTAAATTTCCATCCCATTTGAAAGAAGGAAAAGAGATAAAAAGGAATATTAATGAGAAAAAAGATCACCGCAAACGATAAGGGAAGGGCATATGACAAGCTAAGAGACAGACCAGCTGTTCCCCCCGTCACTACGTGAGAGTGCCGCAAGATAAGAACACCAATACTTGCAATCGTACATCCAAGAATAATCCATAAAACTTTTTTCATAAATAAACCCCTTTGTTTGTTTTTTCGGAATTTTCATTTTCAATCATCTACTTTAATGATAGGATATTAAATAAAGAAAACACATGTATAAATGAAGGAAATAATACTTGTTCTATTATCAACTTGAATAAAGATTTTATTTATTATATTCATTTTGAAAGGAAAGGTTTGTATGGATCAAATCGATGCACAACTATTGTCTATTTTGCAAAGGGACGGACGTATGACGATTAGCGATTTATCAAAAAAGCTGGCTCTTAGCCGTCCAAGCGTATCAGAAAGACTTCAGCGTCTTCAGGAACGAGGAGTGATCCAGCGTTTCAGCGCTACGGTGTCTCCGAAAGCTTTAGGAAGAGATACACAGCTGTTTATTCAAGTAAGCGAATTAAAAAGAAAACCGGAGGAATTTGAAGGCTTTATTGAGCAAAATGAAGACGTGCTTGAATGTCATCGAGTAACTGGGCCGGTTTCTTACTTTATCAAAGCAGCCGTGTCTGGAATGGATGGACTTAGAATGCTAGTGGATGAACTGATTCCTTATGGAAATGTGAATACCTCAATTATTTTAAAGTCGCCTGTAGAAAACAGGATGATTACTCCTGTACAAAAACCGGCCCCATAAGAGGCCGGTTTTTCGTGTAAGGAGATATTAATAAAATCCTTTAATAATATAAAAATGATTTTGTAAAATATCAGGTATTTCTTCTTCTGAAACGTTCCTTTTCGTCTTTTTTCCGCCATCTGTTACAGTTAGCGTTTCACCAGAGAGGGTAATGCGCCCTGTAGGGGTTGCGATAGTAACAAGACGTTTGTGTACAAACGGAGAATCGGCTGACGTTTGATTGAACTCACACATGGGAGTAAAGTCAGTCAGTTTCTTAGGAAGCGTAGACACACGGTACAGCGTTTTCCATACATCATCTTCCCATCGCTGCAAATCATACATATGCTCAGCAACGTTTGTCATACGATAAGAGCCGCTTACATCTCTTACTACTTCGCCATTTAGAGGCATTGGTTTGCGCACAGAATCTCCAAATCCAACGTCTACGATGTAAGACTGATTTTCAACCGTCACAAGGTTTGTAGCGTGACTTCCTTCAATGGTCCACGTGCCGTCGGGTTTTTTGACGGTAGCTGAAACGTAAGAGACTTCATATCCGCTTTCTTTTAACAGCCAGCCAAATAGACCGTTTAATTCGTAGCAAAATCCTCCACGCAAATTTACAATTACTTTTCGGAAAATTCGTTCTAAATCAATTATAATAGGGGTTTGAGACAGAACATCTAAGTTCTCAAAAGGAACATGAAGCATGTGTTTGTTCTGTAAAGCAGCTAAGCTTTCATACGTTGGGCTATCTGGTTTCTTAGCTAAAAACCGACTAAAATAATAATTAATATTCATCAAATGCACCTCTTAGTAAATCATTTCTCTTTGTCTTTAGCAGAATGTTCATGGAACAGCGCTTTTTCGATTGTCTCTTTGGAAGCGAATCCTTGAAGTACACGGCTGCCAATTTTTAAAGTTGGTACTTTCGTTACATGAGCATCTTCATACGCATGAACTAAGCTATCTTTATGAACTTGTTCGAACGTCCGGTCTTTTAAGATACGTGTAAATATTTCTTTATCTAAATGCAAAGAATCAGCGATTTCTGCTAAGACTTCAATCTGGCTAATATCTTTTTCATCTTCCCAATAAGCTTTAAAAACAGCATCTACATAGGCAATTTCTTGACCATGTTTTTTAGCAAAATGAAAGCCTTCATGTGCTAAATGAGTGCGCGGGACTGGAGGCATGTCCGGCATATTTATTTCCACGTGCAGCTGTTGTGCTAAGGGAGCTATCAATTGATTCCAAGGTCTCTCTAAAAAATCTTCTATTTGCTCCATCTGTTCAGCTGGCTCAGGACAAAGTTCAAAAGGCTTCCATTCAATCTCAGCTTTTTGTTCTTTAATGACTTCTCTTAAAGACTTAGTGGCTAGAAAACATAGTGGACAGACAAAATCAAAATAAAATTCAATATGCGCTTTCATCCCGTCACGCTCCTTTATGGCATGTTTTTATTTTATCAAAAGTAAAGACGATCCTTCCAACTTGGGAACTGTGGAAAAATAGTTGACAAAATTGGATAACTCTTTCTATAATATAGTCAATACATATCACGAGCGATTAGTTCAGTGGGAGAATACATCCTTGACAGGGATGGGGTCGGGGGTTCGAATCCCTCATCGCTCATACCAAAGCCGTTTTCTTATTAATAAGAGAGCGGCTTTTCTCTTTTGTTTGACAAATCAATGCTATATTAATTCTTGAGCGCGCATAGAAGAATTAAAGTATAATGAAACATAGTGCATCAGGTCATGATAAAGATAATCACTAATTTAAAATAAATGAGGGTACAAAATGAATCAAAGAAGTTTTAGTCAATATGGTCTTAGCGACAAGGTAGCTAAGGCACTTTCTAGTCTGCAATACAATCATCCTACGGAAGTACAGAGCAAGGTGCTTCCCATTGCGCTAGAAGAAAGAGATGTTGTCGTGAAGTCTCAAACAGGAAGTGGAAAAACGGCCTCCTTTGGCATTCCACTGTGTGAATTAGTTAACTGGGAAGAAAATAAGCCCCAGGCCTTAGTGTTAACACCTACACGAGAGCTGGCCGCGCAGGTAAAAGAAGATATTACAAATATCGGCCGTTTTAAGCGAATTAAAGCAGCAGCTGTCTACGGAAAAT
>Ga0209574_10000165_pt1 | contig 18406 bp, 14 predicted proteins | sample AgamicMgMarz_FD_187168 | JGI IMG/M metagenome (GOLD analysis project Ga0209574, IMG submission 187168) | Agave microbial communities from Guanajuato, Mexico - Mg.Ma.rz (SPAdes) (version 2) | ecosystem: Host-associated > Plants > Phyllosphere > Phylloplane/Leaf | place: Guanajuato, Mexico... | reverse complement strand
TTCCGGCGCCGAAGGCTTTCAACAGCTTCTTGTCCTGAAAAATCTGGTTATCAACGGAAAAGGCGCAAAATTGCTGACCGTCCGGCGCAGGAATTCGGGATCGCCGGCGTTCCGAGTTTTCGCCGTCGGCGGTACGGCGAACGTCGTTTTGCAGGGTGTAACAATCACCGGCGGAAGCGATTCGGGCGGCGGCGGCGGCGTGCTCAACGATAATTCTGCGACGCTGACCATTAATAACTGTCATATCACGGGCAATGTCGCCCAATTAAACGGCGGCGGGATTCGCAACGTCAGCGGAACGCTCAACGTCAATAATACGACGGTTTCCGGCAACATCGCAGGGATTTTTAACGGCGGCGGAATCGCCTCGACGGGCGGAACGGTAAATATTACAAATTCGACGATTTCCGGAAACTATTCAAACAACGGGCAGGTCGGCGCGGGCGGCATTTGGGCTTCGGGCGGCGCGATGAATATTACGAATTCGACGATCACTAATAACAGTTCGATTGGGATTCAGCAAAACACGCCGGCGATCGTGACCGTTCGCAATTCGATCGTTGCCGGCAATCAGGTTTTTATTACCAATCCGGATCTCGTCGGCGCATTTGTCTCAAACGGCTACAATCTCGTCGGTTATGTCGGCGCGGCGACCGGATTTAATCAGACAGGCGATCAGGTCGGGACCAGCTCGGCGATTCTCGATGCAGGTCTTTCAAAACTCGGCGATTTCGGCGGCGCGACACCGACGCACGCGCTTTATCGAAATTCTCCGGCGCTCAATGCTGCCGATCAGAGCAATATTTTGACGTTCGACCAGCGCGGCATTCGGCGGCGTATCGATGGACGCGCCGACATCGGAGCTTTTGAAAACAATTTCGCGTTTTCAAACAATCCGACCGGCGCGGGTAGCGGCGGCACTTTACCGGATGGCTCCAGAGGAACACCGTACAACGTTCAATTTTCAGCCGTGCGCTTATTTGCCCCGCCGCCGCCTTCGCGCCCTTCTAGCAATTTCGTGCCGCTCGTATTTTCGATTTTTGCCGGAAATCTTCCGAGCGGTCTAACCTTGGACGCAGGCAGCGGAATTTTATTCGGCACGCCTGATGAGAGCGGAACTTTCAATTTCACTCTGAAGGTCACCGACGCGGCTGACGGCAGTGCGGGCGCGCAAGCTTACACTTTGGTGATCCTCGCTCCGAACGCTGCTTCGGTCAGAATCGGCGGGCGCGTTTTTACGCCCGACGGCAGAAGCCTGCGCAACGCGCGGGTCACGCTTATTAATTCGAACGGCGCGGGGCGAACCGTAATCACTTCAACCTTCGGTTATTATCGCTTCGACGGAGTTGCGGCAGGGCAAACCGTAATCGTTACGGTCACTTCGAAACTTTATTCGTTTGAGCCGCAAATCGTCAGCGTCTCTGAAGATTTGGAAGATTTGAATTTCTCCGCGATGCCGGGTTCAGCCGGCAAAAACGAACAGATTATGAAATCGGTGATCGACTAAAAGGCAAGTTTAGACTTTATGGAATTTAATCTGCCAATTATTTATCTGATTTTCTCAATTATATTTACGCTATCGCTTTCCGTTTACGCTCTGCGCCGTCCGCAGGGGCGAACCACGAAATCATTTATTATTGCTTGTCTGACGGCGGTTTTGTGGATGACGGGCGAAGTCGTCGAACGGCTCGCCAGAGGCTTTGCGGGAAAATGGACGGGACAGGGAATATGTTTTGTCGGCGTCTGTTTTTTGCCCGTCGTCATGCTTGTTTTCATTTACGAATACTGCGGCAAAACCGTCAGCTGGAAATGGATCGTCATTCTCTGCATCGTGCCGGTCATATCGTGGCTCGTAATGGTGACGAATCCTTTTCATTATTTTTTCTTCAGCCGGATAGAGTTTCTTCCTTTAGCTGCGGCAAAGGTCGAATACGGAACGTATTTTTGGCTGATTCATCTGCCGTATTGTTACGGGCTGACGATGTTCGGCTTCGCGACCGTTATATTGGAGCGGCAGAAGGCTTCGCATCATTACCGCCCGCAAATTACGCTGCTCTTTTTCGCACTTTGTATTCCGCTTATAATCAATGCGATGGGGATTTTTAAGTTATTTGGAGAAGCCAGTCATACGCCGCTTGGCTTTCCGGTTTCCTTCTCGATAATGGCATATGCCGTTTTTCGTTACCGCTTTTTGAAAAGCAATCCGATTGCGTATGAAACCGTTTTTCAAACCATTCAGGACGGCGTAATCGTGCTTGATTTGAGCAATGTCGTCATTGACATCAATCCGGCAGCGGCGAGAAGTTTAGGAAAAACACCGAAAAATATCGTCGGCTTAAAAGTTGAAGAAGCATTTGCGCCGTGGAAAAACCTCATCGCCGAATATCGGAATACTGCGGATTCAGTTGATTCTTATGATGAAATCGAGCTCGAACTGGCTGGTAAAAAACATTTTATTTCAGTCAGCGGGTTGCCGCTCAAAAACCGTCAGGGCGCGATCGACGGACGCATTTTCACGCTCAGAGATATTACAGACCGAAAACAGCACGAATCTTCGCTAGAAATGCTGGCTTTTTACGATCCGCTGACGCATCTTGCAAATCGCCGTCGATTTCAGCAGGAAGCGGCGAAAGCCCTCGCAAAATCCGACCAAACAAACAAAAGCACCGGTCTGCTCTACTTTGATTTAAATCGCTTTAAATCCGTTAACGACACCATGGGACACGCCGTCGGCGACGAGCTTCTGAAATATGTTGCCGCGCGCGTTTCGTCGGTTTTGCGAGAGCCGGATTTGATGTGTCGTCTCGGCGGCGATGAATTTGCGATTCTCTTAGACGATTGTAATCGCGAAAACCTCGACACGGTAGTTAATAGAATTCTTGCCAGTGTCGAGCAGCCTTTCATCTGCGTGTTGCATATCGTCGCCGCCAGCTTAAGTATCGGCGCGGCATTTTACCCTCTCGATGGCTCCACTGTCGAAGAACTTTTGCAACACGCAGATGCGGCAATGTATCGAGCAAAACACAAAGGCGGAGGTTTGTCTGTGCGTGAGCTTACTGCCGAATTAAATATGTAAACAGTTTACTGTCAAAAGATGCTGTTATAGATTATATTGAAAGACTTTCAATAAGAAAACATGGGGCTTTCAATTTTAGTTGGTAAAAGTGGCGGCACCTCGGTTTAAATATAAAGCCGGAAGCTAAACTGCTTGTAAGTTGTTGATTCTACGTAGCAGTTTTTTTTGCGTTTTTTATTAAAGTTGGGAACTGCGTTTAACATCGTTCAAACATTAGCCAATTTTTATGCTAATAAAGTTGGGAACTCGTGTCAACAAGGTTAAACAAGATTGCCAGTAACTACTAAAGATAGCAGTGTAGAAGCTCTACAGAAACCAAACGGTATTTTTGTCAAACCAAAAGATTATTTTTATGTAATGTTGAAGCGAACAATAACCAAGTTAGTTTATAAATTGAGTGAGGAATCAATTATACTATCTACTTTATAAATTAATATTACTAAGCAAGCATTAAAACAAATGTAACTAACCACGTTAGATTACTTTGATTTTATTGAAGTCCAAATTTTATCATACAAACTTGTTGATGCTCCTACATCTTGGATATATTGGCTCTTATCAATTATTGTACTGTCAATAAAAATGGCTTTATCATTTAAGATTTTTGCGTCTATAAATGCCGCTGCAGCCTCATTAGGGTTAGCATACATAGAACTATTTGTGATTGTTCCATGAACTTTAGGCTCAAGTATGTAATTCATAAAGAACTCAGCGGTGTATTTATTTGGTGCACCCTTTAGAATGCACATACTCTCAACCGCTAAAGCAGATCCTTCTTCAGGTATAAAATAAGTAATGTTCGGATTTTCTTTCATTACTTGATAAACATCTCCAGTATAACCTAGTGCAATCCAAACCTCGCCGGATTTAAGCATATCTCTATAGGTATCGCTAGAATATGCTCTAACTAATTTCTTTTGCTTAATCATTAAATCTCTAGCAGCATTTAGTTCCGTCTCATTAGTAGTATTAATTGAATAACCTAAAACTTTTAGAGCAGCGACTAGACCATAACGAGAATCATCTAACATAGAAATTCGTCCCTTATATTTTTCATCAAATAATAAACTCCAGCTCTTCTTGAAATCTTTAACCTTTGAAGTATCGACAGCAATACCTACTACCGAATATTCAAATGGTATAGAGTATTCATTTTGGGGATCAAATGGCAGATTTTTGAATTTTGGACTAATGTTTTTGTAGTTAGGAACATTTGCAAAGTCAATTTTTTCAAGCATTCCCTGTTTTATCATTATATCTATCATGTAATCACTTGGAAAAATTAAGTCATAGCCTTTCGCACCACCTTGTAATTTAGCAAGCAACTCTTCATTGCTTGCAAAAACGTCATATGTAACTTTTACATTGTACTGTTTTTCAAAATCTCCGACTGTATTAGGTGCAAAAACACCATCCCAATTGAATATATTGAGCTTGTCAGAGAGTTTTTTCTCTACATTACTCACTTGATTGCTATTAGGCTGGTTATTATTAGTCTGATTACTATTGGGGGGATTGTTTGGACACGAGCAAAATAATATTGTACTGGCAAAAGCAACGATAGTTAACAAACGCGATTTAAATTCTTTAACTTTAAACATAATTTTATTTCGACGATAAAAAAAATGATGCTTTTTGAAATCTCAAAGCTATCAAAACTAGAACTAAAGATACTGCCAACGTAATTGTTGAAACAGCATTTATCTGTGGATTAACACCCATTTTAATCATTGAATAAACCCTTACAGGGAGGGTTGTTGTTCCTACACCAGAAGTAAAAAATGCGATAATGAAATCATCCCAGGAAAGGGTAAAAGCAATTAGTAAGGCAGCAACAATACCAGGCATTATTGCAGGAATAATTACAAAACGGAAAGCTTGAAAAGGTTTCGCCCCTAAATCTATTGCAGCATTTTCAAGATTTTCGTTTAAGTAATTAAATCGGGTTGATATTATCAGAGATGTGTAAGCAATATTAAAAGTAATATGTGCTATAAGAACCGAATAATAACCAATTGTAAAACTGATCAGTCCATAAAACGCCAACAAGCCTATGCCAATAACAATATCTGGAGTAATAATTGGAAAATTAAGCAGTGTTTGAAATATTTTCTTCCCTTTAAAATTAAATTTGTACAAGGCATATGCGGTGAATGTACCTAAGACAGTAGAAATTAAGGCAGAGCTGAAGGCAATAGTAAAGCTTGCTTTAAAGGAATCAATTAAATCAGCGTTTTGAAGTAAGCGATAGTACCAGTCTAAAGTAAAACCACTCCAAGATGAACTGATTTTATCTTTGTTGAAAGAGAAAATAACCAAAATCAGTATCGGCAAATACAAGAATGCAAATGCTAATAGTACATAGATGGTTAATAGAAATTTCCTCATGATGATTGAAATTTAAAAACCTTATCTCTGATTGCTAAACCAAATAATATCAGCAACATTATTAAAAAGACCAGCGCAGACCCAAATGGCCAGTTTCTTGCGGTGAGATATTGGTCTTTGATTACATTACCTATCATAGGTGACTTAGCTCCCCCTAATAGATCGGGTATCACAAATTCACCGAGTGAAGGGATAAAAACTAAAAACAGTCCCAGAAAAATACCTGGACTTGATAACGGCAACGTCACATTCCAGAATGTTTTAAAGTCACTTGCGCCTAAATCCTTAGACGCTAAATATAAATTCTTATCGATCTTTTCTATAGAAGCATACAAAGGTAAAACCATAAAAGGTAGGTAATTGTATAAAAGCCCTAGTTGTACAGCGAATGGAGTATAAAGTAATTCTAATGGCTGATTTATTAAGGATAGTTTTATCAAAATATTATTTATTAAACCTTCGTTACCTAAAAGCATCATCCAAGAAAATGTCCTAATTAAGAAATTTGTCCAGAATGGGAGCAGGATAAGAATTAATAAGACATTTTTAAGACTGTTATTATTTTTCGTAGAGATGTAATAAGCTAATGGATAACCAGCTAGTAAACAGAGCATTGCATTTAGAAAAGCAAACAAAAAAGTTCTTAATATTATTTCGTAATATAAATCATCGAAAATTAATGCGAAATTTTTTGTCGTAAAGTTGTATTCAATTCCGCCATAAACACCCCTTTCAAAAAAACTTAAACTCAATACAAGCGTTATTGGAACCAGAAAGAAAATAATCATCCATATTACCGAAGGCAATAGGAACAAACTTCTTAAACGGTTATAGGTTAATTTATATTTCAAACGTTTTTACAAATTGATTCTGCCAACCAGTGAAAACCTCGTTGCCTATTTCTATATCTTCTGCAAAGCTAGTATTGAAACCTGTTGCTTTAATTGTTCTACCGTCATTACATTTTACAATGTAAGTCGTGGTATTTCCCTTGAATAACCTTTGGGTTACAATACCTTTTATTATTTCAGAATACTTAATATGATCAAGCTCTTTCTTATCGATTATAATGTTTTCCGGTCTTATAAGATCAATCTCTTTTTTTATTAAGCCTATCGGATTAAAAATATTGAATTGTTTTTCATCAAACTTAATATCGGTATTTTCAATACCATTATCCTTATAAAAGGTTTTGTACTTCAAGATATTTACCTCCCCTATAAATTCAGCTATAAATCTCGATGATGGGTTGTAGTAAATACCTCTAGGAGTTCCCACTTGTTCTATTTTACCGTTATTCATAATGGCAATTCTGTCACCCATTGAAAGCGCTTCTTCCTGATTATGGGTTACGTATATAAAAGTTGTGTTCAGTTTTGATTTAAGTTCTTTAAGTATTTGCTGCATGTCTAGCCTCAGTTTTTCGTCTAAGGCTGATAAAGGTTCATCTAATAATAAAATTTTCGGCTGGTTTACTATAGCTCTTGCTAAAGCGACTCTTTGTTGCTGTCCTCCGCTTAACTGATCTGGCTTTCGTTCTGCTAATTCTGAAATTTGAAACAGTGATAATACCTCATTTACTTTCAATTTTATTTCAGCCTTTGGGGTATTATTCATTTTTAATCCAAAACCAATATTATTGAATACGGATAAGTGGGGAAATAAAGAATAATTTTGAAAAATCGTATTGAATGGTCTTTCATAGGCTGGAATTTCATTAAATAAAATTTCATCAAATTTAACGTCTCCTGAATCTTGCTGTAATAATCCTGCAATGATTTTAAGCAATGTTGACTTGCCGCAACCACTTGGGCCCAAAACAAAAAAGAACTCTCCTTGATTGATTGCCAGACTAATTCCATTACAAGCCACTGTTAGACCAAACGATTTTGATATATTGTTTAGTAATATTGACATCTTATGTTATTACATTCTGGGTAGGATTCCTCTTGAGTTTAATGTAATAACCTACATAATTATAACCTCCAATAATCTCAAAAGCATTCAAAACTATAAGACCAATTAAAACCACATATACCATATCAAAGTTTAAGGATGCTGGATTCTTTATTGCAAAATACCCAAATAAACATAAGCACAGTTCAAACAAACCTGCAAAAATCCAACTTATTGACTGTGTTCTCTCGTTATCATCGATGTTTTCAGTTTTTTCCAAGTATAAATAAAGTATTACGCAAATAATATCAATAAGCATTAATACAGCATTCCAAATAATAAAGGTAATGATAATTGCTTGAAATGCCTCTGTTATTGTCCCTGATAGACTTTGTTGTCCATGGTCATTTAAGTCATCTATTCGTGGAAATAGTGAGAACGCTAAAAAGCTAAAAATGATTAATTGGAAAATACCAGTGTTTATCACATAGAATCTTAAAACATTTGGTATAAGTTTTCTTAAATGCCAATCACCTGGAGTTGGTGCAAAATCGCTATCAGTCATTTTTGATAAATCTACGAGACCGAAAAGGAAACGAAAACAATTTAAGAGAAAGTATAGTAGTAGCAACAGGTAAATTCCCTTGTAAGGGTAATCTAAACCAGTAACACCCGGCCACAAAGTATGTACATGTTCTATAAAGCATTTCAGCACAAAACCCATTAATATTGAGTAAATCGTCTGGCGTGCTTTTCCTAAATCAAAAAATGATGACTTAGGTGGGTAAATAACTTCAGTAGGTGGAGGTGTCTCTGCATCCACAACTATATTTTGTCTTTCGTTTGGAATATCAGTCATACTCATTATTATTGTTTAAGGATTTTAGTTTGTATCCTAACTTGATGGTTGCTTCAAAAAATACTTTTCTTAAATGTTCAGGGACATCCTGCAAAGATTTCTTTAATTTTTCAGTATACTCCGTAGGAAAAAACTTGTGTGCCGAGCAATCTGGACTAATTGTTATATCCGCAATTTCTCCATTTTCGTTAAAGTAAACTGGCCATACTTTACAATCGGTTGGCTTTATATCTTGTATAGTACAAGTGAAACCATCTTCTGCTAGAAAAGGGCAAGGTTCCCCTTTTAGCTTATCAATCAAATAGTAATCATCTACCTTTTTGAAAACATCTATTCTTCCGGTGCGTTCAACTATTTTAGAGTATTCATCAGGTAGTATATTAACTGCCCCAATATAACAACAGTTTTTAGGGCAAATCTTGCAGAATGGTAAAATATTAAATGCATTTTCATCTGCTTCGACAAATAGCTGTAAAGGCAACTGCTGTAAATGAAAGTCTGCTAATTCTGATGCACAATAAGCACCTGCAGGGAAAATTGCAATTATATCTCCTATTTCTGTTTTTGGGAGGCTTTTATTTTCATGAAAAACATCACCAGCTTCACCTAAATATCCTACTACGCAATAGTTTTCACACTCAGGTCCGTTGAATTTTGAAACATTTATTATTTCGGGCTCGATGTCGTAAAGAAATTTATGGTTGAAACTATTAAAACCACAGTCTAACCCAATGTAATTAACGCCACTTTTTTCTTCCACCATGTTTGCTGTCGCAAGTAATATGGAGGAATCAGCAACTATGTATCTGCCAGGCTCAATACTCACCGATTCAAAAGAAAGATTTGATTGTTCTATTAAATCCCAAATACCTTTACTATATTCCTCTAGGGGAAATTCTTGTAAAGTTTCACAACTTCTTACACCTAATCCGCCGCCTAAATTCAGTTGCTTTATTTCTACTTTATGATGTTTAAGTTCCTTCACCACATCTAAGACAAGTTGCACTGATGTAAAAAAAGTTGGCAGCTTATCTGCATACCAATTTGAGCCTATATGCTGATGTAAACCAATAGGATTTAAACCATAGGCTTTTGCAGTTATATAAGCATCAATAATTCTATCTTTATGTATGCCCAATTTTGCCGCGCCGAGTTCATTACCCGCCATTTCAAGACGTTTATTGTAACCAGTAGTAATACCGGAATTTAATCGAATTGAAATATCAAGAGGCGCATATTCTCTAAACTGTTTTAGTTGAGAGAACGAATCAATATTAACTAAAACACCTGACTGTGCAATGAATTTTGTGTTGTGTAATCCAAAACCAATACCCGTAAAAATTATTTTCTTTGGGTTAAAACCTAATCTCAATAGTCTCTTTAATTCATCAGGCGAAGAGGTTTCAATATTTGCATCTAAATTCTTCAGAGCTTGTAAGACCTCTATTGCCCCATTTGCTTTCATTGCATAATATACGTTGGAGTCAATGCCAGTTAAAGAGTAAGAATTAAAAACTGTTCTAACCCTCTGATAATTCTCTTTTATTCTAGTAAGGTTACAGACATATATAGAAGTGCCAAATTCCCTTGCAATAGTTTCAAGATCTTTCCCTGCAAACTTTAATCGTCCGTTTTTTACTTCAATATGCTTTTCTATTTCAAACCACATAAATATTTTTATAAAATCTCCCAGTTGGTTTGATGCTTTTCTTTATACATTTCTCTAAATAAGTTATTGTTTTTGTGCTAAATATTAAATTTGAAATCTATTATAAATGGGTATCGGTAGGTTTTTGTATTTCCTGATCCGACTAAACGAGAACATAGGGCAATGATACATCTAATCTTGGAAAACAATGAAAAAATCGAACATCAGGAGTTTTCAGACTGAGACATATTTCCGACTAAAATAAGATACAATCCCATTGCCTTTAAAGTAATTAAGCCTAACAATAATTAAATTATTTCACTCCAAAATGTAAAATTTTAACTCATAGAATTTGCCTTCCGGCATCTTCTAAAATAACTCTTTACATGACAAAAAACTGACTATCTTTTGATAGTCAGTTTGCGACACAAAATCCCAATTTAACTTCTGGAAAGTTTCTTAAATTCTTTGCGAAATTGTAGAAGATATACAACATATCAAAAGTTTCACCCTTTGGATTTTCACTATCTTGGCGATGAATTCTTACAGTTCATCCACATTGATAATTAAATCCAATGTTAATTTATAAACTTCGACCAAAAGTATTTGAGTTGTCTATTCTTCAACTCAAACTTTTAACTATTCCAGTTACCCTGTTCTTTTAATCCCAGTCTAATTTTCCTTCGGAAATATTCCTTTCTTTTTTCCCTGTTAGAACATTCCCGAATAACTTCTATTTTGTCGGTTGAACTACGCTAGCACAGGTTAAATTTTCCTGTCAATACTTTTTTGCATTTCTGAGGTATTTATGGATAATTTTAGTCAATTTTGGGACTTAAATTAACTTTTCCCATTAGATATTCCAACTTTTGATTCTTTAATGGATCAAGTTGGTAAGTTTGAATATAAGCCCTAATATGACTCTTTATCTTAGTCTTTCAAAGTGAGAATTCCAGGATTTATAACCTTCTTTTAATCTCGCAGATTTTTCGAACACATGAAATTCCCAAGATATTGGACGGTCGTAATCGGCTTCAACAGATTTCATAAAAATATTTCTAGTTTTTTCTGGTATGTAATCAATAGCACCGTGATCAGTAAATCTTTCAATGATTAATTTGTTAAGGTCTTTAATTCTTTCTCCAAATCTGTTTTTATAACCAAAAGATAATTTATTTCTTCTTACTTTGATATATCTTGCTTCTGCACGAAGTCGGTAATTACTATAGACTTTCTCCAAAAGAATTTCTCTGGCTCTTTCATATAACCTTGGATAATCTTTGTCACTATTAATAACTCCTGTACCACCGGAAATTATTAGCTTTCCATTATTTCTCATAAACCTCATACAATATTGAAGTTCTTCTTTTAGTGAATTAACTTGAGAAATCTGAGTAAGAAAATTACTAAAAACAACTATATTAAATCTATGTTTAATCGTCTTGGTTATTGAAACTATTTTACCGTAACGATTATATCTCTCGTAAAACCGTTTGGTTTCAAATTTAATGTCATTAAAATCTTCGAAATTTCCATAATGATATGGAACAGTCCAGCCAGCACTGTCATTAGGAAGTTCAAGATTTGCAACTTCCGTAAAATGGTGTAGCCAGTTTCTGAATCCTGAGCTTCTTTCGACATAATCAGGCTCATAAGTTTGATTTTGGAAAAAATTACTCCCGCTTTCTTCTCCAAATAGCTGTAATGACAGGTATATATCAGACAGTGCAAATAGTGAAGGTCCAGATCCTGTTCCTACATCAAGAACATTTATTGGACGGGGACTAAGAGGTAAAATACTTTTGTCTATAAGTTTACCGAAGGTTAATTGAAACCTATGAAATCTTGGTAAAAAATGTAGAATTCCATAGGCTGTTGCTGTAGAATTTTCTTGATAATCTATTTTGTCACAGGAGGTTAATACAGCTTCAAATTTTGAAACTACTTCTTGGGTAAAATCTGGGCTAGTTAATTGATAATCAAGTAGATACTTTGTAAGTTGGGAAGCTAATAGATCGAATCTTTTATATAAAAAATCTGTTTTATTTAGCCAATCTCTATAACCTTTTACATTCATATTTCTCATATGCAATAGATACTTAATTTATGAAAACAAATATCCCGCTCTATTTATTTAGTAATCTCTCAATATTGAAAGTCCAATCCGTGCCTAAATGCTCATTTAACAAAACAATCAACTGACTGCCGTCGATTAACTCGATGAAATTTCTTTCCGCAAATTTTTGGGCTTCCTTTGTAAAATTTCCGGTTGAAACAATCGCTCCCTTATTAGCCTTCTCATCCCTTACCACGCCAAGTAAAGCTCTTACAGTTTCAATACGAACGACTTTGTTATAGCGTTTGCATTCCACTAACAGTGATTCAAGTTGACCCGGAGTTGACTTAGTAGCTTTTATATCTCGTCCTCCATCTTTTTGTGGCGGAGTTAAAACGGTGTCATATCCCATTGCCTTGTAAAGTTTCTCCACCAGAATTTCAAACTCTCTTGGTTCTAATTCTTTTAGAAGTTGAATATATTCTGATTTGGAATCAGGAGTACCGATAAATTTTGCACGAATTATTTTGGCAGCATCAAGAAGTCCGTCAAAACGTGGATCGGGTAGTAGTTGAATATGAGCCTCAAAGTATGCGTTAAGCCCATCCAGAGCCTTTTTAGGACTATCGGGCAGTAGGTCAATAATCCAGGTGATTCCTTCCCAAGGAGGAATTTTACTGTATCCTAGTCCATAAAACAGAAGTCTGCGAAAATAACTATGCACTGATGGTAAATCGAATTCACGTGTCCCACGTTCTGCTGATTCGATAGTATCAAACGCCATTTTGTCTGAAAATCCTAATGTTCCGGATGATATTAAAAACTGGTGCAGAAGTCTTTTCACATCTTCGACTTTTCGGTCTTTAATATTTTTGAAATAACCGTCTTCTATTTCTTCTGTTGGGAAGCAGACATTTGTAAAGATTTTGTGCGGATCGTTTTCATCTATGAGCTCTAACCATTCTTCTACTGAAATTTTGCTTTCGTCGACGATATCCGAATTCTCTATCCTCTTTAAAGTAATTTTATCGAATGGTTTTATAATCTCTCTCATAAATTAAAGAAATACAGATTCTTTACTCCCCTATATTTTGATCAGTTTCTACACATAATTTTCAAGGGATTGCATAATCCTCTAATAATATAATCATTAGCTCCGGCTAGAATATGTCCAATACCCTCAGGTAAAGAGCTTTGAGTGAAGCCTGGTTGAACAATAATTATTTCAAAGAATGTGGGAGTTGTCTTTGCTTGATTAAGTAACTGTCTTAATTCAGTTTTTTCTCCTTTTAGAAAAGTTGAATTTTTTGTAGTTCTTTGTCTCCGAACAATTTGATCGAAAATCTCATTATTATTTACCCAAATTATAGATTTAAGAACCTGTCCGCAAACTTCGTAAGCATCCTCAACTCTGGATCCAACACCGTGTGCTTTTTTACAGTAGACCTCTTGCGAAATTAAAACAGAAATGACAAAAGTAAGTTATTGGAGTGAAACTCAGAATGACTTACGAAGATGTCAAAAACTTGAAAGATGGTGATTTCAAACGCTTCTGCGGAGTCACCAAAGAAACTTTTGCCGCGATGTGCGCAGTTATCCTCGAATATAAAGAAATTAATAGTCGCGGCAGAAAAAGTAAATTATCGATTGAAAACCAATTGTTGCTGACGCTTTCTTTCTGGCGCGAATATCGAACATTGTTCCATCTCGGACGCGATTGGCGACTGCACGAATCGAATGTTTCACGACTGGTGCAGCGCGTTGAAAATATTTTGATTAAATCGGGCAAGTTCGCGCTGCCGGGTAAAAAACGGCTGCTCGAAGGTGATGCGATTAAATATACGATCGTCGATGTCACGGAAAGCTTGATCGAGCGTCCGAAAAAAAACAGCGTCGATATTATTCGGGCAAGAAAAAGCGGCACTCTTTGAAAGCACAGATCTTGATCGACGAAGAAACCGAGCAAATTATTGCGACGTTTTTCGGGAAAGGCAAAACGCACGATTACAAATTGTTTGAGAAGAGCGGAGTGCGACTTGGCAAACAATTGAAATTGCGCGCGGACTTGGGTTATTGGGGATTGCAGACCGAACTGGAGAATGTGATTCTGCCACTGAAAAACAGCAAGTTGCATCGCCTGACGAAGGAAGAAAAGAAGTTCAATCGAGAACTGGCAAGCAAACGCGTCAAGGTAGAAAACGTGATCCGGCGATTGAAAATCTTCAGGATTTTGAGCGAACGTTACCGGCATCGCCGAAAACGATTCGGATTGCGATTCAATTTGATTGCCGGTTTGCATAATTACGAGCTAAAACTTAAATCTTGAATTTCGCAAGAGGTCTAGTGATAAAAGGAAATTAAAACCTCGTCTCCAGTAGCTTTAAATGTAATGAAATCCGCCATCTCGCCTGAGCTGTCGTCAATAAAAACAATCTGGCTGTCTGTTTTCGGAAGCCAATCCTTTAAATAGCCATGAATCGACATCTTACCGTCAACTATGTCTCCCTTTTCCCTGCGAATATCCACTTTTTCAGCTTCCCAATCTACGACTATCATTTGATTGCTAGTGTCAAAAGGTTCTATGTCGGTAGTATCGCTTATATAGTATTGATTACCGCAGAGGCTGGAAAAGTCGGCGAAGTAAAGCATTAAAGGAAAGTTAGTTAAATACTCGACCAAAGTAAATTCGTATTTACCTTTGAAGATTTTTATATTTTCACAGTTTTCGACAGCCGTAAAAAACTCTTGGCTTTGAAGAGAAAAATTTAATGAACAGCTTATCTTTTCGTTGTAAACAGAGAATTTAATGTTGTCGTCGTCTGAATTTTCCCTATCTATAGATAAATTGAAGTCCAATAGTTGTTCGTTTCGGTAGATTGTCCCATTGACTGCATATTTAACGATAGGCGGTTTCTTATAAATTTCGACGTTCTATCCCAAGGCAATTACTCCTTTGGGGGTTTTATCTATCGATTGTCCTGTAGAAAGAAAATCAAGAGAGGAGAATGTATTTACCTGCTTTCCGCTGGATATTTTTTGTGCCAGTTGCTTACACCAAAATAAAAGCCGCGAGATGCCTTCGTACCTGTTACTCCAGACTTTGGAAGAAGAACTGTATCCGATAGTAACTTTTTTGTCCCCTTCATTTGCACGACCGAAAAGGTGTCCACGGTTGAAATAACGTCCGTCCAATCTGTTTATTTTTTTTTGGGTACTCGATCCGGTAAGAATTCTATAGGATTCAACATTGTTCTTTAGCAAATTGCTTCGCATACCAATGTTGAAGAAATCGAAATTTTCCAAATCGACCAGGACTTTATCTACTTTATCCAAAGAAAGCGAGTAAGGAACCGTCCGACTGTAACTGTTGGCTGTTGCGTCATATACGAGATCGTTTTTATATGAAGAGTTAATAAACAGTAGCTTCGTATCGACATCAAAGTAAACAACAAATAAATGAAACTCTGCCCCGGTAAACTGATCAGAAGATGCCCACTTGGGTTTTGACGTATTTTTTATGATGAATAAATCCATCGACTTTTCATGATTGGGTTTTCTAAATACAACCTGAAGTCCGGAGGGTAAATCACATTCAAGATCTACATCTTCTGTTAATTGAAATATTTTTACATGCAGAAATGGACGTAAGGAATAAAGGGATGTATTTTCAAAGTCGGGGTCAGCCTGTGTAGATTCTTCAAAACTCTCAATAACCTCTCTCGACGCAACTTCCTCTTCTATTCTTGTTTCACTTAATTCAATTACCAATTTCTGCCAATCTGCTCCCTCGATATAAAGCCTTTCCAATATTCCTTTAACGGTAGAAGGAATAGCTAAAAACTTAGCCTTGCCGATTTTATCAGTGTTCGTTCTGGCAAATCTCCCAATAAATTGAAGCGTAATGGCTAATGATTTATGCGGTGAATGGATGGCTGCGATCTTTAATTGAGGCAGATCGAAGCCTTCCCCAAGCATATCGACACAAATAACCCCATCCAAAACGTTTTCCTCTAATTTTTTAATAACGCTTTTTATATGTGAATACGAATGACCACTATGGACTAATTGCAGGTTAAGCGTAGTATTGGCTTCATAGATTTTCTTTAATTCTTCTGCTCGTTTTTTTGAGTCAGTTCTGACCATGAGTAGATGTTCTAAGCCATTGTCTCTATCTTCTCGAAATATTTTTTCGGCTTGGCGAGCGATACGAATATCGTCAGATTCATCCCCGATCTCTTCTACCGGCAAATACTCGATTTGCCCAAAAATCTCATCTTCGACCGCCAAACTAACGGGATAATTATAGACAAGCCTTCCTTTAATTTCTCTTTGATCGCGACGAAAAGGAGTTGCCGTGAATAACACTTTTTTTGCGGCAGGAAAACTGTTTAATAGAGACTCCCATGTTTTAGCTCTGCTGTGATGAGCTTCATCGACAAGGATTAAATCAAACAAATCGTTTGGCGGTTCGGCGACATCTTCCATTTCCGGACTGCTACTATTTGGCGAAACGACAACAACATCATATTCATTTAACTCTTCCCACTGAGCAACAGAAGTAATCGTGGAAACTATTTCGACAACCTTTGGTGAAGGAACTTCGGAATCAAATACATTTATATTCTTTAAGGTTTTTAAGTCCTTAAAGTTCCGTTATTTGATTCCGAACAAGACGGCTGGGAGTAATAACTAAAGCGCGTTTGCACCTTAAAATATAAGCCGACATCATTAATATTGCTGTCTTACCCGAACCTGTTGGCAAAACGACAATCGCCGAGTCATCTTTTGTTGTGAAATGTGATGCAATGGAATGAATAGCACCTAATTGAGGACGGCGAAGTCCAGACTCAAAAGTTCCGTCCTCATTTTTGTAACTAATAGGGTATTTAACTTCACCGTAATTGTTATCAAAATAGCTCATAGGTTTATGGATAATTCAAACAAATATGTTATTTATTCAAAGCAAATCTCTTATTGCTTCTTCTAACTTTTGGTTCTTTAATGGGTCAAGCCTATCAGCTTGACTATAACCCCAAGAAAGCCATTTTCCTTCCGGACTTTCAGGCTCAATCACTCCTTTTTCTTCAATAAGAGATTCTTCGCAAGCCTTTAAATATTCACGAATTTCTTTACTCTTATTCCAGTCTTGAGCTTGCTGTCCGAGTTCTTCTCGCCGAGCTTTTTCCTCTTTTAAAAATTGTAGCGCTTCTTCCCGGCGACGTTGAGCTTCCAGTTTTCGCTGCGCCTGAATCTTTTCTTCAATCTGTTTCTGACGAATAATTTCAAAGACTTCGATGATGTCAGCAACGATTTTATTTAATTGTTCTTCGAGAGTTTTTGTATCTCTGTCTCGCCAGGTTTTCTCGCCCAGGTAACCGCCGCTGAGAGTGAGAACAAATTTATTACTTGGCTTAAAATAGTAACGATTATAAGTCCAGGGGCGTTTCTTTTCTTCGGCGGTCATTTCTCTTTCAAAACGATTAAAACCCTCGTTCAATTTTATGTAAAGCTGCACATCCTTATCAGCAATCTCGGTTTCGCCTCTTCGCTTTTTTGAACTGGAGAATTTTATTACGTGCTTTTCCAGAGCTTTGATAAGAGCGTCCATTATTAGCAGAGCACGATGTAAACTTGTTTTCGATATCCTGATATCAAGAGAATCTTCTTCCCATCTGCCGGATAATGCGCCGTAATCATCAGGTTTTGAATTGGATAGTATTTCTTTAGTTTTTCTGATTAAAGGATGTGGGTTATGCAGGGAATTGAAGACTTCTATTTTATTCTCTGGTTGCTTTACGCGAGCAATTTTATTTAGAACTTTTTGATCTGTAATTGACGAAGTTTCTTGTTTTTCTGTTGGAGAAATATAAGCACCGGGAGGCATATCCTTTTTAGCCGGTGGGAGTGGAGGGATTGTGATTTTATAGCCGAATTGAACTCTACTCCAGTATCCGGGCGGTGGTTTAGGAATATCCAATTTCTTGCAAATTTTTCCGAGCGCGACATCACTAATGCCGAATTTCTCTGCAAGTTTGGTTGCTGGCGTTTCCCAGATTTTCTGATAAAGAATTTCTCTTGTTAGAAAAATTTTTGTGGTGCTCATACTTGATAATTAATCTTCCTCTCTTATATTCGCACAGGACTTCAAATTCGTAATAGTTTAAGATTTGCCAAGCATTTTCCTAAGAGTTCGACGTTCTTCTAATTTTGCATCAAAGTCCTAAAAATCTTCCAGCAATGCAGAAAAATCTGCTCCGGCTGGACTGAAGCACAGACAAATGTAGTTTAGAGAATTAAACCACTCTCCAGACGCATTTCCCGATTCATCGATGTCATGATTCCAGATAAAGTTTTCAAGTTTGCTGATTGCCTCAGCATAATGCGGATCGATTTTAGATGTAAGAATAAAATTGCTGCCATTACTACTCATTGCATCTTTCATCCGGTTAATATACAGCTGCAATCTTCGCTCGGACTCATCTA
>Ga0209574_10000163_pt1 | contig 18489 bp, 15 predicted proteins | sample AgamicMgMarz_FD_187168 | JGI IMG/M metagenome (GOLD analysis project Ga0209574, IMG submission 187168) | Agave microbial communities from Guanajuato, Mexico - Mg.Ma.rz (SPAdes) (version 2) | ecosystem: Host-associated > Plants > Phyllosphere > Phylloplane/Leaf | place: Guanajuato, Mexico... | reverse complement strand
CTCGTATCCTTTACCCTCTGCCACATCGTTTGACTTTGCAGTCACCCTACTGTTTACACAGATGACAAAGGGCTTACCAAGTTTCGCATCTTATAGATACGACGAGGTTAGGTGGGTTCTTTACTCCAGGCAAGATACGGGACGCGTCACAGCAGCTTTATGAATCTGCTTTTCCTCTTACCAATACCCAGGCAATTCTGTGCACTATCCTAAGCTAACACTTACGAAGCTTACAAACCTTCACTAATGTTCACCATACTCATCTTCCCCTAGCAGTGTTCCGAGTCGTGCACTGACTCTCTGTTTCCGCATTTCCGCATGCAACCCACGAGCCCGTTACCAGGCCCGCAGTTTTGGACGGGGATAGTTTTTGCGTCTAAACCAGTGGCGTGAGCCACGCTATATAAAAGCGACTTCTTGTCGCACCATAAAACGTATTATCAGATACAAAGCTAATTAATTATTAACAGTCAGTTTGTTTAGACTTATGAAGAGGAGGTGGAATTAACCAACCTTTTTCTTTATTAAGCCTTAAGAATTTCCCACCAAGAGCTACTTTTTGCATATGGATTTGTGCAAACATGGCTGCAATATCTTCACGAATAGACTGGCCAATCAATTGACTACAAGCAACTAGACCAGCAGCGATATCCATTGAGATAGCTGCTGCGACTTCTGGATCTTGAACACGTGCACCTACCGGAATATCATCTAAACAAGCTTCTGGACGTTCAGGTGGAGTTGGGGGTAAAGCCACACCATTCTCTTTTAATAGCTTTTCTACACTTTTCATTTCTTGCTGGCATTGTTCAATTGTTTCTTGTACTAACTTATGTAGATCTTTATCTCCTACATGATTTAGAAATGTTTGATAACCAGCTACTAATCCTTTGGAAGCAGAAAGAAACGACCAAGCTCCAAACACCTCACCATAATGCATCGGTTCATCTGTAGGATTTCCACTTAAAATACCCATTGTTATCCTCCTTAACATATTCATAATAATGTGCCACTTTTCTTCCTATGCACATGCTTAACATTTCCATATCTTGCTTTATTATTCTTTTAGGTAGACAAAATGAAGTTGATCCGTGAATACTCTTCAGTATTTTAATCATACTAATCAAGATGCATAGATAAGCATCAGCCACACTACCCTTGTTATAAAGAGAGCTGCCTTCCTAGGTGGCTTTTTTGTTTTAATTGATCGATACTTTATTCAATTTTCTGATTGGAATAGAAAATCTCCATCATAAAAGGAAGAATGGGGGTCCATTCTTCCTTCAGCCATCATTTTATAAGGTTGTCTTAGAAACGTCCGCCGCCAAGTTGTTGCTCAGCCATTTGTACAAGACGCTTAGTGATTTCGCCACCTACTGATCCGTTTGCACGTGCAGTTGTGTCAGCACCAAGGTTTACACCAAATTCGCTAGCGATTTCATATTTCATTTGATCGATTGCTTGTTCAGCACCGTATACTAATAATTCATTGTTGTTGCTGCTTTTGTTGTTTGCCATGTTGTGTCACCTCCTTCATGTGTATACTTTTAGCATATGTTTTAGCCTTATTTGCATACGAGGGAAGTATTGGCTGCATAAAAGACATCCATCTCGTGATAATAAAGAACGTGATGGATCAAGTTCTCAATGTAAAGTGGAAAGGACACTTCCCTCACTTCCTTGTAAGAATACTATTTGCCATGTGGAAGAAGGATTGCAATTGCTATTGCAATCCTTTTTTTATATCTCATTAATGAAGAAGATAATATAACTTATAAAGCAAACTATTCTAGAAGTGAAGTTCATTGACTAAATACCTTCTTAATGATAGAAAACCCTACTGATGAGGTCCAGTAGGGTTTTTCATGAATAAATTGCTAAGCTAATCAACATAAACTCACTATACCCTACATAGGGAGTGTAATTTCATCTTACCTGTGAGTGTTGAGTTCCTAAGAAAGAAGATTGTTTCCAAGCTTTAATTAGAATGTATGAACATCTTATTTTTTAAAGAACTACTTTAATATACGATTTCTTCGTATAACCTTTTATTTAGTGAGCATCCTAATTTAGAGATCAATATATGATTTCGACACAACTTCTAATTGCGCACTATTTACGGAAGAACCTACTGATTAGGCACCAGTAGGTTCTCTAATTTCTATACATAAGTTCTTCCTAACTTGAACAGACTAAATAAACCGCCGTGAAAGGTCATTTAACGACCAGCATTTAATGAATAGAAGAAACCTACCTCTTTAAACTGGGAAAAGGTAGGTTTTTTCTATTTTCAGACTATATACACCATACACTCTTAGTTAACGTAATAGATCTTTTGTGACCTCTCTTAAAAATAATTTATACTCGACTATTATATAGACAGATAATTAATAATATTTTGGGCATACTAATTACATGTAGAATTTCTAAAGGAAATCCACCTCTGACAAATCAGGTGGGTTTTTCTTCTCAATACATAAGTTATTGATAACTTGAGCAAACTACTCAAGATGTATAAAATCATCACGACTAACTTCTAATTACGTCACGAAAAAAGCTATTGGTCCCTAGTAAACCAGTAGTTTTTTTCTGTTTTCAATAAGTATTACCAAAACGAAAACACCCTGACTATGTTTTAAATAGTCAGGGTGCTTTCCCTCTACTTTTGAAGGTTTAGTCCCAAAAGAAGATTAGCTTTTCCGAGTTCTATAATATATGAAAGTCATCAGTAGTTAAGAACTAGTATTTATAATACAAAATGAATTTGTGGAAACTATCTACAATGCTGTAATGCATTAAATAAATACACCTCGTATAAAGCCAGTGAAAGAAACACTTTTTCAACTGGTTTTATATGTTGGTACAGGTTATAAAGAGAATAAATGTACATATTCTTATAACAAGAAGTAAAATTAACTTCAGGGTTTTATAAATGAACTAAAAGAAAGTCTACTGGGGATCTCAGTAGACTTTCTTTTTTATTATGTATAGTTACTGACTATGTTAAGCAAACTACTCATGACGCCGTGAGGCATCCGATATCTAACACGAATCTCTTCTCCAAGAGCAGAAAAACCAACCTTCAGGACTCAGAGGTTGGTTTTTCAATTTTTCAAGCTGTATAGGATATTCAAAGTTAGTTACCATAATGTGATTTATCGGTAGTTAAACAACAAAAAGCTCTTTCACAAGAGCTTTTTGTTGTTTAAGAATAGAATTTAATTATCTACGTCATTAGCATCAAATGTATCTTTTGTAACGTTTAATATATGACCACTAATATTTACTGCTTTGTTATTTACCCATTTAACTTTGGCAGTTTCCTGAGGATAATTCCAATAGATATTTTTCTTTTTATTAAAAACTTTATTTGTATAAGTCACTTCTCCTCTAATAGCAAAAGGTGTAGTCGCTCCACCACTCGAACGATAAATCTTCACTATGTAATCACCATTAGGGGATGTACTTTGGGAAATATATTCTCCCTTTGGAGCAAATTGTAGATAACTAGGTGCAAAAAGAAACCACCAAACAGCTCCTATAACTAGAAGAGCGCTTGATGCAGCTAAAAATACTATATATCGTTTTTTCAATCTCTAACCTCTATTCAGATAGACTAAATTGTAATGTCATTCCTATCTGATTATATATTAGAATTGAGTTAAAAAATCATGAATGTCATATAAAAGCCCCGTTAATATAATCAACATTCTAGGAATCAAAAAAAAAGTCTAGAATAACAACTTTCTGGACTTGTTCCCTTTGCTTGAATATGTACATGCACATATTAATTAATGTTATCAATTATTTCTTGAGCAACTTCCTCAGCAGATTTCCCATTTGTATAAATTACATGTTTAGACAATATTCTGTTTGATTTATGCTTAATAAAGTGTTCATTTAGTTTAAATACACTTTGATCATCTGTAAATTTACTTAGTCTTTCTGCTAAAGTATTTACAGATTCATTTATATCTGAACTTGGAAGCAATAGAAAGATATTTTCGTATTTCTCTAGAAGAACCTGTGCTTTTTGTAATAAAGATTCATCTTCATAAACAGAATGGCCAGCCCCAAAATCGTGTATATAGTTAGGGTAGTCTTCTAATACTCGTTTCACCGCGTGAACTTCAAATGGTTTCCAATAGGCATATACACCTTGAAAACCATCTCTTTGTCGTATTCTCTCCTGTTGTTCTTTACTAAATCCTATTTCTTTATAATAGTCAAAACGTACATCATCAATGGAGCATTGAGGAATATCTAACTTATTAGATATTATTTCTGCCACAGTTGTTTTTCCTGAGCAAATAGGTCCGGTTAATATAACAGGTTTTTTCACATCAATTCCTCCCTTTGTATAGAAAATAATACCATAAATATCCTTTAATAGGATGTATACGATATGCAAAGTTAGTTAACATAATACGGCTTATAAGAACCTAATAAAAAACTACCTCCGTTTGCAGGGGAGGCAGCTTTTCAAGAGATCTTTCTATGAACTGTATCGGCAAAGAAATAGTGTATCGAACCTAACAAGATAATTATGTTATTTCCCAATTTTTATTAAAATCTTCTTATCTTTTATGAAGGAAAGCACTTGCTGAAAGCCTTGAACAGTTTTAACTGTCCTTTTGTACGAATTTTACCTGACATGACAGCTGCTAATATCCCTGTTTCTTTAGCCATCAGCCGAATCCAAGTTTGACTGTCTGCGGTAATTTGGAAATCTGCATCCCCGACATGTCCCTTTTCCACAGTAAGTGTCTTGTTTTTAATGATAACCGTTGCTTGAGCTTTTTCTTCTCCAGTAAATGTAAAATGATAAGTGGCAGCTAAATCTTTTGCTTGATTTCTTTGGAACATATGGGGAAGTACTTGCAAAAACGAACGGATTGATTTCGATCGTAAGCCGTTGCTTACTGGCCGAACTTGTTTATGGGGAAAGCGCTTTTTGACATAATCTTCAGCATCTGAATTTGGCACCACATACACCATTTCATTTTTATCCTGAAGTGGTTTGACCACCTCTTTTAAAAATGCCTTACGATCGTCAAGAAACTCACCAATTACATCTTCCCCAGCAGGACAAACAGACAAACAGTAGGCTGCTTTGTAGCTAGCCCCAAAAGAAAGGCTTTGCCACATAGATGCGGTTTCTACATCATTTACTTTGTCCCTGTATGCTTTAGAATTCTTGCTGTTGGTAATCTTCTCTACCCAATCAGTAAAGCCGCCGGAGAATTCTCTATAGTTGTGTGTGTAACAAGCAGAGAAATTAAAATGCCCATCAGCGCCGATGGCTCCCACTGGGCAGGCAGCTACGCACAATTTGCATTCTAAACATGGATTATAATCAATGGGATGACTTTCCGAAGTCATCTCTGCATTTGTAAGGATCGTACCTAATAAAATAAAGTTGCCAAACTTGGGATGAATGACATTTCTATGGATGCCGATTTGTCCGAGTCCAGCCGCAACGGCAATTGGTTTATGGGAAATTACCCATGTTTTTCCGGTACTTTCCTGCTCCATTGGGAAGCCTGCTGGTGGATTCAATGCTTTGATGCCTTGCTTTTCGAGTTCTTTCACGATTTCATGTCCGATATGCGTTACGTCATCGACAACATGATGAAATTCCGTATTTGCAATGGATCGCGCCGTCGAACGTAGGGGTTCGCGGTTCATTTTACAGACAAAACTAATAAGTGTCTTGGCTTCAGGAAATAAATCCAATATTTCTTTTCGTTGGTCGCCAAGTTCGTTTCGGTTAATAGAGATGAATCCAACATCGTCGGCTCCTGCATGTAGACATAAATTCTGCAACCATTGTGTATCTATGGGTCTGACTTCGCTTCCTTTCATGTTTTCCTTTTTCTTATGATATTGTTTTACGGTAGGATGATTATTTATTGTCATCTTTTTAATAGTATTCAACCCCTTAGTCGTCCAATTTAACTGCCATCCCTTAGTAATATACTGTTTATGACTTCACCAATCACTTGAAGTGGTGCATTCCACACAGAATTTCGTAAAATTAATTTTAGTTCTATCTTTGTGACTCTCTCCTTATCTGAGAATAGATGATTAGGCTATTGTGGTTACTCTCATCGATGATCAGACGACATCCACTATGACAGTATTCTTATTAAATTTGGTAGTACCGCCTTCTAAGTATTATAGATACAAAAGAGACTGTTCGGTCTTTTTTGTGAAAAAAGCCATCCTTGGTTTCTTTTTTAGACTGCTAAGCACAGTTCTGAGCAAGAAACTAAGATGATGCATAGCTCTTTTCATGTACTCTTGATTCTTCTAAAGTTTACTAAGTTCTAGTGTACATTCCAGCGTGGAGATAAACACGGTCACCACAAATTCGGGATCTAATCCTTTTTTATGCCTTCTTAAATAAGATTACGAACCATTCCGATCAGCCGCCTATTGCTTCAGAGAAAAAATGAAGCATCGTGTCAATAGCAAAGGAAAAGCGATCAACATTATTTTCTCTTTATTTTCGAAATGGTTATAGATCCCTCCTTTTCGAAGACCAGTCTTGTGCATGATGTCGGATATAGAAGATGCCCTATATCCTTGGGCTATTAAAAAGTTTTGATGCTTTTTCAAAGATCAGGTCCTTAGTTTGAACTTCTTTACGATTAACTTTAAATCTATTTGACTCTGTTTGAAAAAGTGTGCAACAAAAAAGACTGAACGGTCTTTTTTTATTGTACGATTAGGTCGCATCTTTGTAAAGTGCAAAAATAATAGGTATATAAAGTGGAGTGGTTATTTTAAAATTCAGCTTACTTGTGTAATTGTTGTATATTTTCTATATAATATTGTGCTCGAAACACCCACTACTGCTAGCACAGATAAACCCCAGTAAATATTAGAATATGCTGCTGCTAAGGTCAATTGATGCTGTTTTTCTAAAGCAATTGCTACTATTGCAATACCGAAGGCTCCACTAAAAAACTGAAGCAGTTGATATAAACCCATTCCTGAACCTATTAACTCCCTATCAAGTACACGTGAAATTTCATTAGATAAACAGCTAGATAGTGCTGTAAATGCTAGACTAAGAATCATATAGGTAATCATTGCTCCTACCCAAGAATGTCCAATTAAAAATGCGAAAAGGATACTAGAAAAAAGCAATACAATAGGACCATACTTTAAAAAATAATTATTTCCATAACGGTCAATTATTCGGCCCACCTTGCGTGAAGATATGATAGCGAGTAACGAACCAGGAAATATAATTAACCCTGCATTTCCTGGTGTAAAGTGGAAGTTTTGAGTTAATATCTGCGGCAACAAAAATAAAGTAGAGAAATTACATATATAACCAGTAATACCTAACAAAACGAGAACTAAAAATCGACGGTTTTTAAACAACGAAGGAAGAACAAACGGATCCGGCGTTTTATGAATACGGATAACAAAGAGAATTAACGCAATTAGCCCAGCAATAAGCATAATCCAAAGCTGGTTCGTTGTGAATAGAAGCAAAAAGGTCGTACCTAAAGCAAGTAATACTACTCCCAGAAAATCAAATGATCCGTTGCGTGGTAATTCCTTAGGTAAAAGCAAAACAAATAATGGAAGTAGTAACAGTACTACTGAAGTAAGAATAAATAGCCAGTGCCAACCTAAATTTTCGACAATGAATCCTCCAACAACAGGGCCCGAACCTAGCCCTAGTGAAACAGCAGACATGTTGATCGCCATAGCTGCACCCCGACGTTCAATAGGAATATAACGTGTATAAAGCACCATAGAGAGTGAAATAACACCGCCGGCGCCGGCTGCTTGCACAATCCGACATAGGATCAATGTAAGGAAGCTATCACTAAAAAATCCAACTAAACTAGCAGTTCCTAAAGCTAATACTCCAATAACCAACAGCCGTCTGAGGGGTACAAAGTCGGACAAACGACTAAATGTTATTGAAGAAACAGCAAACATAATAGAGTAGCCGGAAACAATCCATGAAGCTATAGACGAGGAAATTTTAAAATCCAATATCACATTAGGTAACGCTAAATTAAACATGGAAGTATTCATAAGAGCCAATACAATAGCTATACAAATTGCGATAATAGTAAGTCCTTCCCGTGCTAAAAGTGGCTGTTCGGATTTAACTACTGAGGGGTTTTCTACTAAACTCATACCATCTCTCCTTTAATTTCTCTAATACATTATGTATAAAGTTCAATTGTTCGTAAATAAGCGAACAATTGAAGTATAGCATGAGGTACTGTAAAATACAATTTGTATTTAGACTAAAAGCTAATATATAACTTAAAAATACATTGCTATGTAAATATATAAGGAGGAAAGAAATTAATGAAATCACTACATCATCCTGATCGTAAAGACTTAATGTTACCAACAGTGCTACATGCACTAAGTGATCCGATTCGTCTACACATGGTGGCACAAATGCATAGTAGTGGAGAGCAAGCCTGTAAGAATTTTGACGTTCCGATTGCTAATTCTACAAGGTCTCAACATATTCGAACATTGCGTGAAGCCGGAATTACTTTTACTCGTTTTGAAGGCACTAAACGTTTGTTGTCACTTCGAACGGAAGACCTAAATGCACGCTTTCCTGGTTTGTTAGATTCGATATTAAATGTTTACGAAAAAGAGAATATTAAGTAAGGCAAAGTTAATTAGAAGATTTTAAAAGAAAAATAACCACTTCGTAAGGAGTGGTTATTTTTTTCTTATCAAAGTAGTAATCTTATCATTTTTCAATAGAAATTCTCTTCATTCGTATTTTTTATGAAAGCTAAAATAGAAAATCCGAATAAAAAAAATAAACTTACAAATATTTGAACAAAGAACCTAATTGATATCAATTAGGTTCTTTGTACCGATAAGCACCATTATAATAATTAAATTTCATACAATCTGTTCATTTTATTAACTAAGCATACATATGTTTACGTTTAATTACTTTCCCTAGTTACAAATTTGGAAAGATAGTCTTTTAAAAATCCAATCGATCGATTTATATAAGTGGTGTCGTTATAAAGCTTTGTCATCATAAGAGAGCCTTCGATTGTAGATATAAAAATTGTTGTGAATGTTTCCGAATCTATTGTTGAAATTATTTCACCGTTTCTTATCCCATTTCGAATAATTCCAAGTATCAAAGAATAAAGACCATTCATTGCCTTTATAGTCTCATCACGTAAGGCTGGGTGTGCATCATCGGCCTCGATTGCTGCATTAAGAATTGGGCAACCTCCGGGAATTGGCTTACCTTCAGCTAATAACAAAAACACTTCAAGTAGTGCGTTCAATTTTTCAATGGAAGTATTTTTATTTCTAATTGCTTCTTCGAAGGTTGTGGCCATCGTTTCAATAGAAAATGAAAATGCATCCAAAGAAAGTTCTTGTTTACTTTTAAAGTGATTATAAATTCCTCCTTTTTCCATACCAGTATTTTTCATAATATCCGTAATCGAAGTTGCCAAGTACCCCTGAGTATTTAGAAGTCCAGAGGCTTTTTCAATAATCATCTGTTTTGTTCGTGCTCCTTTACGCATCTTTAACCCTCATTTTCATTAGAATATTCAAACCGAACGGTCTTGTTAATATAATTATAACCTTTTATGTGTTTTAAATCATCCTCATTTTATTAGAATATTCAAATACTATTGACAAATACAACTTAGTTCAATGTATAATAAAAAAACAAACCGGTTTGTATTTTTTTGAAGGGAGTTATATGAACCAGAAAACTTTAACACTGTTGAACTTAAAATTAACTATTTGAAACCGATTTGGAATGAAAAGATTACAACAAAAGATGAGGTTATAAAGAAAGCCAACACTATTAGGTCAATCAAGAGTGATGTTTTTAATAAAATCAATCCATTAGTGGCCCATACTCAAAGTACCAATTGGTTATTCAGAAATCAATAGAGACTGATTTTAACACTAAATTTAAAAGATAGTTATGTGTTACAAAAACAGATAAAAAGGAGTAAAGAATATGAGTCAAGAAATTGTAATTGTGAGTGCCGTTCGTACAGCAATTGGGAATTTTATTGGAAGTTTAAAAAATGTATCTGCAACTGAACTAGGCGCAGTCACTATCAAAGGAGCACTTGAAAGAGCAGGAGTGAAACCAGAGCAGGTAGACGAGGTCATAATGGGGAATGTTCTTCAAGCAGGAATTGGTCAAAATCCAGCTCGTCAAGCACAAATAAAATCAGGTATTCCAGTGACAGCGTCAGCTTTCACAATTAATAAGGTTTGTGGTTCTGGTATGAAGGCTGTTCATCTTGCTATGCAGGCAATCCTTGCAGGAGATGCTGAAATCGTTGTAGCAGGCGGAATGGAAAGTATGAGTCAGGCACCTTACTTATTGAAAAATGCCCGTGATGGATTTAAAATGGGAGATCAAAAACTAATCGACAGCATGATTAGTGATGGTCTATGGTGTGCGTTTAATGATTACCATATGGGAATCACAGGTGAAAACATTGCAGAGAAATATGAGCTGACCAGAGAGCAACAGGATGCGTTCGCGGCATGGAGCCAGCAAAAAGCAGTTGAAGCAATTGAAACAGGAAAATTCAGAGATGAAATTGTACCAGTTGTCATTCCACAGCGTAAAGGTGATTCACTTACTTTTGATACAGATGAGTTTCCTAGAAAAGGAACTACTACAGTAAAATTAGCGAAGCTGCGCCCTGCATTTAAAAAGGATGGAACTGTAACAGCAGGTAACGCTCCAGGGACTAATGATGGAGCAGCAGCATTAGTTATTATGAGTAAGCAAAAGGCAGAGGAATTGGGGATTAAGCCATTAGTTAAAATTAAAGCAACTGCAAATGCTGGAGTAGATCCTAGTATTATGGGAGTTGGTCCACTACCGGCAGTAAAAAAGGCATTGGAAAAAGCAGCAATCTCAATCGAAGAGATTGATTTAATTGAAGCGAATGAAGCATTTGCAGCTCAAGCCCTTGCAGTAGGAAAAGAACTAGGCTTTAAAGATGAAATTTTAAATGTTAATGGCGGTGCTATTGCGCTTGGACATCCGATTGGTGCCAGTGGGGCACGCATTCTTGTAAGTTTAATCCATGAAATGAAACGCAGAAATGCTAGGACTGGTTTAGCTACACTTTGCATTGGTGGCGGCCAAGGTGTTGCAACAATTGTTGAATTGACGTAATTTGCTCCTTTTCTAAAATTAAATGTGCAACCTTTGAGCAAACTACTTAAGATGGATGAATCATCATCTTAAAAATAGTTATATGTATAGTAGAAAAAACAACTGAACGGACCCAGTTGTTTTTTCTGTTTTTAGGCTATGTATGATATAAGGAGTTAGTTAACATAATCAATATTTTCGGAATCACTTTTTATTATTTCTTTCCACCAAAATCTTAATTTCTTGATTTTATGCCGCGCTGCGCATTGCTCTCAGGCGATCATGCAATACCATCAGGATGACCATTATCATCATAACTCCTAAGACGCTACCTAACTCTGTGGTCAGTACATGTGCAAGTGGGTACTCTGGTGCAGGTTGTGTATCAGGGCGAGTGGCGGACAAACGATTAAAGAGGTTATATGAGAACAGCATTCCCGACGCGATCCATGCTGTGGCCATAGGTGGAAAAAAACTCTTTGATCCGCGGCGGGTGGCTAGTACCAATAAACTCCAAGACCCTGCAAAGGACCAGACCCCGGTACTCAGTGACAATAGGTGCCACCATAAATCTCGGTTATCTAACATAGCTTGGTTAATGCCAATAGTTCCACCAGCTGCCCAGAATAACTTAATAAACCCAAGCAGGATACAGCCAGATGCAACAAGTCTAGCCAAGGTGATATACAGTTTCTGACTGTTGCCTGGAAGTAAATCTATATCGATTGGACCAACAAATGCCTCTGGCCAACGCGTCTTGGCATATCCAGCTAAAGCCAAAGGCAGACAGATGCCGACTCCAACCAGTGAAATTATTACAAAAACCTGCTCATATATCCAAACGTTGGCGGTTCCTGTCTTCTGATCCCGTATCATAGCAGCAGGACCAAGCACTGGTGCCAATAACAACATAGGAATAAGTAAACCAGTACCTACCCAAACGGGAAAGGCAACCAACCAGGCAGGTAGCCTCTCACCCCAAGGCATGCTGAACGCGAACGCTAACAGGATACCAACTGCAGCGAGAACCATTGTTATGGCGTTTGCAGTACGCCAACCTATATCACCCATTTGTTGGGTCGGCATGAAGAGTCCGAAAGTCCAGGCAATTTTGATTAACAGATAAGGCATTACTGCTATAGCAGCACCATAACCCCAAGTTCTACGCTTCTCTATTAATTGAGAAAGTATCTTTTTAATTGTCATAAGGTCATCTCTTCAGCTAAGTCATTAAGGTTAAAAATCCCTATCGCTATAATGTATAGAAGAATCCCAATTAAACTATCATCTTTATTTCTATTTATAATCATAAATAAACACTCCTTAAGGTTTATAAATTAAATTCTTTTAGTTAATCAAAAGGGTAATGATCTTATACATAACTCTAGCCACCAATACCTTATTAAACTGCTCCCTTCTCTAAAATACTAATATTCCAATTAAAAATCCCTTATTCTAAAAAATTGACAAAATAAAAAAAATCATCTTTATTGAAAACCTTCTTACGTCAATTTGTGTACAATAAACCTGCTTCGTTGAATAAGATCTTAAGTAATTTTAAATAAGAATGCTAGTTTACATAAAGTCTCTTTCCGGAACACACATCAAAAAAGAACCCTTATGGGAGTAAGGGTTCTTAGGGAGAAAAATATATGTGGTATGCAGCTTTTTATACATCGTTGATTTGTTAGGCTTTTCATTAGGAGGACTAACATATTTGATGAATAAAAAGCGCACCTTTTATTCATATGTCAAACGGATATAAATTAGCATATATATCCTATCTGTGTTACAGTTTAACGGCAATAACCGTTCATCCCCTATAGATGAACCCTTGCAAAAAAGAGCAACCTCGTTTATTGGCCAATGGCGAGGTTGCTTTTTATTTTGTTTATTTTATCCAAAGGGTCAGTAAGATAAAAATATTAGGTAACAAGACATTTAGGTAAGGTTAATGTTATACTATTGAATGCCCATTAATAAGCCCCCTGAAATAAGTACACCAGAGTAATATGTCCACTAGACAAAAACAAACAACTAAACGATATTTTAAAGAAGATGAAGAGTATTAATTAAAGTGTAAGGAAAAGAAAGCTTTGGAGACGCTCATGAATTTATTGTTAAATCGAGAGTTTTTAACTACAGAGTTTTCTTAAGCGCGAATGATGAATTAGGTAAAGTATAAATACTTTAATCAAGATATCTTATTAACGCAATCTTTAAGGGTTAGTTATTATTGCTTCATAAAAAAGTACAATGTCTAGAAATTGGTTTTGCATATTTTAATGTTCTCCAATCGAAGTAATGCCCTCTGCGAATGAATCAAAGATGGGAGTTTTTAATTTAGTATGAAAAATGTTTCAATAGTATTTTATATTTCAGTAGCCATACTGGCTCTTCTTGTTCTTGTGGGAGTTACAACGCCTACAAAACTTGAAAATGTAACAAGTAGTTTGCAAGATTCTATTACGAATACATTTGGCTGGTACTACTTAATTGCTGTAACGTTGTTTGTTATCGTTTGTTTGTATTTATTAGTGAGTCCGATTGGTCGGATTAAGCTTGGGAAACAGGAGGACAAGCCTGAGTTTTCACGCCCAACCTGGCTGGCTATGCTCTTTAGTGCAGGAATGGGGATTGGATTAGTGTTCTATGGTACAGCTGAACCAATTAGTCACTATGCAATTAGCTCTCCAACGGGGGAAACAGGGACAGATCAAGCAATGAAAGATGCGATGAGGTTTACTTTCTTTCATTGGGGCATCCATGCATGGGCGATATATGGGATTATAGCTCTTTCATTAGCTTACTTTACCTTTAGAAAAGGTGAACGTAGCTTGATTAGCGCTACATTAAAACCGATTATCGGAAAACATGCAGATGGATTTGTAGGAAAAACAATTGATATTATTGCCGTTATTGCAACAGTTATTGGTGTAGCAACGACTCTTGGATTTGGTGCTGTCCAAATTAATGGAGGATTATCTTATTTATTTAATGTTCCTTCAAATCTTACGAGTCAATTCCTTATTATTTTAGTTGTTACTGTTTTATTTATAGTTTCGGCATTAACAGGTTTAGGTAAAGGCATTAAAATTCTTAGTAATGCTAATATGATCCTTGCATTTGTACTTTTCCTATTAACGTTCATATTAGGTCCGACTCTGTTTACGCTAAATTTATTTACAGATACCATTGGCGCTTATCTGCAAAACTTAATTAATATGAGTTTTCGTATAGCTCCACTTAATGAAGAACATCGCAGCTGGATCAATGGATGGACCATCTTTTATTGGGCATGGTGGATTGCATGGTCTCCGTTCGTAGGAATCTTTATCGCTCGAGTATCCAGAGGAAGAACTATTCGCGAATTCGTCGTATGCGTGTTACTAATTCCTTCTCTTATCGGCTTTATCTGGTTCTCTACATTTGGTAGTGCAGGTATGTTGCTAGAACATGATGGGATTGCTGCTATTTCGAAATTAGCAACGGAAGAATCACTCTTTGGTGTGTTTGCAAACTATCCGATGGGAACTGTGTTATCGATCTTAGCTATTATTCTTGTTGCCACTTTCTTTATTACTTCAGCTGATTCAGGAACTTATGTTTTAGGAATGATGACAACCGACGGATCTCAAAATCCAAGTAATAGCGTAAAGGTAATCTGGGGCGTTTTACTTACAGCTATAGCTCTTGTTCTTCTCTATTCGGGAGGACTACAGGCCCTACAAAACACTATGATTATTGCTGCCCTTCCTTTTTCAATAGTCATGATTTTAATGACAATTAGTCTTCTTAAGGCTCTTAACAAAGAAGCGAAAGAATTTGGAATTGGAAAGTTAAAAAAACAAAAATAAGAAACCTTTAAAAAGCCCATTGATTAATCAATGGGCTTTTTCGACTTATGGGAAATATTACATTTTGTTTAACCTTTATATGTCATATTTTTTACTTCAGAATCGGTTTTAAAGAACCATTTCATCATAGGCGGAGTAACAATCGTTGTAACTAAAACAACTACGACGATTATTGCAAACATATCTTGCGTCAATAATCTGGATTCAAGTCCTATAGCTGCAATAATTAGAGCTACTTCTCCTCGAGAGATCATCGCTGAACCAATCCCCAGGGAACTGTTCCAATTGAATCCAGCTAGTTTTGCTCCAATGGATGCACCTATTAGTTTAGTCAAGATAGCAACAACGCTTAAAAGAACAATTAATCCGATGTTGTCCATAATGCCAGAGAACTGAGCAGTAACTCCAATGGATGTAAAAAACACTGGAACAAAAATCGAATAACTAATGGTTTCGACCTTTTTAAATACTTCATGTTTAAATTTAGTTACACTAATTGATACACCTGCTATATAGGCTCCAATTATTGCTGCAACTCCTGTGTATTCGGCTAGATAAGCATACACAAAACAAATAATTAAGGCGGACGAAGTGACTGCCTCTGTCACTTTTAATGATGAAAAACGATTTAAGAACCAAGGAACTACTTTCCATCCCACAAAGATAGCACCAGCAAAGAATAATACTTTCTTTAATATAACTACACTTAAATTAATGTCTCCACCCGCAAAACTCATTAAAAATGCTAATGCAATAATGACGACTATGTCATCAATAACGGCTGCGCCGAGGATTGTTGTACCTTCACGCGATTTTAATTGGTTCATCTCTTTTAGGGCCTGAACAGATATACTTACACTTGTAGCTGAAAGTAGAAGCCCTAAAAACCAAGATTGCATGGTACTGAGGCCTAGCAATACTCCGGCTAAATATCCTACTAATAACGGGAAAATAATCCCCCCTATACCTACAAAAGTCGATGCTTTACCAGTTCGCTTAAACTCATCTACATCTGTTTCCAATCCTGCTATAAACATTAGCAAAATTACACCTAATTGGCTAAATTCTTTTAGTGTTTCTGTCTCTGTTACTAATCCGAGTACAGATGGTCCTATTAGGATACCAACCAACAGTTTACCTAGAACGGAGGGTTGACCTAACTTTACGCTTATATCTCCTGCAATTTTAGAAAAAACTAAAATTATTGCTAATTGAAGAATTAACATTGAATTACCACCTTTCTTTATCTCATAACTAAACCTAACCTTTTTTAAACCAGCAAAAAGAGCCTGCTACCAAAGGACATACGTATCCCTTGGTGGCAGGCTCCTCCAATAAACAAAGACTAGTTTAGCTACTATAAAATATACGTTTTATTTTTACTCACTATACATATACGGATGAACTGTCTGAAAGGTTTCATTTAAAGATAATCTTTTGGGTTTTTATCGAATTTTTTCAGGTAAATAACTAATAGTATTAAAATCAGTCCACTATGAGCTTATTTTCTCCTCTTCATAATTTTAAACATAAGTGTACATGATGTTAATTGAGAATTAACTACACGTGATGCAGCCATAGTAAAATTTGCAGGCTATCTAATTAAATCGCATTCCATGAATAATACACATTTCTTTTACAATACATAAAAAGGAGGAAATAAATGATTGCATACTGGATTATTTTATTAACTATCGCAGTAGGCGTTGTATTCATCGCAGAAAAAATGAAACAACCTTACCCTACCTTCCTTGTAGTAATAGGGTTAATTATAGGATTGATACCAATTCCTGGATTGGGAGAAATAAAAAGCTATGCAGTAAATGATACCGTGTTTCAAACTAGCGTTATTTTTATCTTTTTATCCGCCTTGCTAGGAGATGCGGCACTTAAGCTACCTTTAGCTGAATTGAAAAAAAACAAGAAATCTACTTCATTATTAGCTATTTTAGGTACATTTCTTACTTTTTTAGTAGTTGCTATTTTAACTTATTTTTTACTGCATCTTTCTTTACAAGAAGCCTTAATTTTTGGTGCACTTATGGCGGCTACGGATCCTGTATCTGTTCTAAGTATTTTTAAGTCTATGGGCCTAAACAAACGTCTTTCTATTGTGGTGGAAGGAGAAAGTTTAGCCAATGACGGAGTGGCTGTTGTACTATTCCAAATTGCTGTAATGACCACTGTTTTGAGTTTAACAGGTACGTTGGATGCTCTACTTGAGTTCCTGAAAGTCGTAAGTGGAGGAGTATTGATTGGAGGAGTGTTTGGTTTTATAGCATCTCGTATTACATCTAAAATAGATCATTATTTAGTGGAGACGGGGTTATCCATGGTACTGTTTTATGGTACCTTTCAATTAGCTGAACACTTTGATGTTTCTGGGGTAATATCTGTTGTAGTAGGTGGCGTAATCTTAGGAAATTATGGAAGAAATGTAGGTATGTCAGACTTAACTCATGAAAAGGTGAATTCCTTTTGGGAAACGATTGCTTTTCTCTCTAATGCGCTTATTTTTCTATTAGTAGGCCTAGAAGTTAGTCGTATTAATTTTTTAGATAAAGGATGGCTTATTGTCATAAGCATTCTTATCGTTATTTTGGCACGTTTTATAGCTGTCTATATGAGCTTATCCTTTGATAAATCTATTCCTACGTTGTGGAAGCCTATTATAGCCTGGGGAGGATTAAAGGGCTCTCTTTCGATTGCTCTTATATTAGGTGTAACACCAGAGTTTGCAGGAAGAGATCTCCTCTTAGCTATGACATTCAGTAACGTAGTATTCTCCCTGCTAATTCAAGGAACGACATTAAAGAAGTTAGTTTCAGTTTTGGGGATAAAATAATTATATAATTATCTTCCCTTTTCTTGATAAAAGTCGACTATGAAAATAAATGATTTTATTTTTGAAACCTATGAGCAAGATGCTCCGTATAACCATTTGAAAATAAATCACCCTTATAATCTCCACTTCAAGGATACAGATATACAACGGTGAGTTTACAAGGAGGAGACTAGATGGATTCTAAAATAAGTTGGTTTATGAAAAACCCAGCCATCTATTTAGGAATCATTTTACTATTAGTATTTGGAAGCGAATTCTTTCTAGGATATATAAGAGAGCGTGAATTTTATGTTCTAGACTTTATATTTAGCATTATAGGCTTGATTATGGTTTTGATGACCCTTACTAAAAAAATTTCAAACAAAAAGTCAAAGAGCACTTAACAGTATAGTTAGGTGCTCTTTTTTAGAAATCAAGACATTTTCTTTTTTATTAACGATAATAGTTACTCTCACACTTTATAATGGATTTAAATACATCGTCCGTAAACGTATACGTTTACGGACGTGATATTTTAAAAATGAAGCTATCAATTTTAACGTTCATTTACATTTTAAATCACATTACGAACGTCCAATTAACCAAATATACTTATACGAACTGTTTCACTCCACTAA
>Ga0209574_10000157_pt1 | contig 18786 bp, 20 predicted proteins | sample AgamicMgMarz_FD_187168 | JGI IMG/M metagenome (GOLD analysis project Ga0209574, IMG submission 187168) | Agave microbial communities from Guanajuato, Mexico - Mg.Ma.rz (SPAdes) (version 2) | ecosystem: Host-associated > Plants > Phyllosphere > Phylloplane/Leaf | place: Guanajuato, Mexico... | reverse complement strand
CGCGCTGACGCTGAAGGGGCTGTCCTACGCGCCGACCGGGGCGCTGGTGGCGGCGGCGACGACGTCGCTGCCCGAGTCGCCCGGCGGCGAGCGCAACTGGGACTACCGCTACACCTGGATCCGCGACGCCACCTTCATGCTCTGGGGGCTGTACACGCTCGGCTTCGACTGGGAGGCGAACGACTTCTTCTACTTCATCGCCGACGTCGCCGAGAACGAGGAGAACACGCTCCAGATCATGTACGGGATCGACGGCGAGGACGAGCTGGTCGAGCGGACGCTCGACCACCTGTCCGGCTACGAGGGGGCGCGGCCGGTGCGGATCGGCAACGGCGCCTACAACCAGGAGCAGCACGACGTCTGGGGCGCGCTGCTCGACTCGGTCTACCTGCACACGAAGTCGCGCGACCACCTGCCCGAGCGGATCTGGCCGATTCTCAAGCGCCAGGTCGAGGCGGCGATCGAGAACTGGCGCGAGCCCGACCGCGGCATCTGGGAGATCCGCGGCGAGCCGCAGCACTTCACCTCGTCGAAGCTGATGTGCTGGGTGGCGGCCGACCGCGGCGCCCGGCTGGCGGAGATCCGGGACGAGCTGGAGTTCGCGGCCCGCTGGCAGTCGGCGGCCGACGAGATCAAGAACGACATCCTCGAGAACGCCGTCGACGACCGCGGCGTGTTCTGCCAGCACTACGACACGGACGCGCTCGACGCCTCGGTGCTGCTGATGGTGATGACGCGCTTCCTGCCGATGGACGACGAGCGGTTGCGCCGCACGGTGCTCGCGATCGCGGACGAGCTGACCAACGACGGGCTGGTGCTGCGCTATCGGGTCGACGAGACCGACGACGGCCTGTCCGGTGAGGAGGGCACGTTCACGATCTGCTCGTTCTGGCTGGTGTCGGCGCTGGTGGAGATCGGCGAGGTCGAGCGGGGGCGCGCGCTGTGCGAGAAGCTCCTGTCCTACGCCTCCCCGCTGGGGCTGTACGCCGAGGAGATCGACCCGCGCACCGGCCGCCATCTGGGCAACTTCCCGCAGGCCTTCACGCACCTGGCGCTGATCAACGCGGTGATGCACGTGATCCGGGCCGACCAGGGGCTGGAAGCGGGCATGATGCCGCTGGGGCGCGAGCTGACGCGGCAGCGGTCGCAGCAGACGTAAGGCGGCCCGAGCCGGGTGCTGGGCCCTGCTTGAACCGGGTCACGATTGGCGAGGGCGGATGCGGGACACTGGGACCGACATGACGCGGGCGAACATCGAGCTGGTCCGCCGACTCTACGCGGAGCTCGCGAGCGAGGGCTCCCCTCGGGAGTTCGAACGACGTCTGACCGATGAGGCGCTTGGTGAGCTCCTGGATCCGGAGATCGAGTGGGTCCCTGTGGCTCACTCGTTGCTGGCGGTCGAGAGCTATCGGGGCTTTGACGGCGTGCGACGCTTCTGGGGCGAGTTCCTCTCGACCTGGGAGAGCTACGAGGTCGAGCCGGTGAGCTTCTACGACACCGATGATCAGGTGGCGGTGGTGGTGCACATCGTCGGCCGCACGCACGGGCTCGAGGTCGACGAAACTCGATCGTCGCTCTTGACTGTCCGCGATGGCCGGGTCGTGGGCGTCCGATCCTTTGCCGACCCGGACGGCGCGCGCGAGGCGGCCGGCGGCTGACGAGCCCGTTCGGCTGCGGATTCAGCCGGCCACGATCGCCGCGGCCAGGGCAATCCGGTGGTCCTTTGTCCACGGCGGCCCCATCCTTGCCCGCGGTCCCTCCAGGACGTCGTCGGCCTTCCCGGCCAGCATGCCGATTGCTTGACCCAGCACTGCCTTCGCGTCGTAGAAGTGGACTTCCCAGCCGCGAGCGTGTGCGAGCTCCGAGAGCTCCTGGCGGTACATGATGGCGTCGGCCCGGGCCTCATACGGCGCGCGACGTTGCACGGCGATGTCATCGGGGAAGTCGAGCGGCCAGGCTCGGAGCGAGATCGAAAGGACCGGCGCGGGCAGCGCGGCGGCGATCTCGTCGAGTGCGGCCGACGTGGCCGCAGCGACGGACGCCCGCACCTCCGCGACCAGCGCAGCCGTGGCGGCGACATCGAGACGCGAGCTCTCGTAGTGAATCGGCGCCGGGGAGATGTCCGGCTCGACCAGCTCGATCCGCCGGCGGTCGACTACCTCGTGGTCCGCCGATGCCGTGACCGCAACCGCCCAGCCGAGATGATCCGCAATGCCCACGCGCATGCCGCCATCATCCATTGCGGCGGAGCGCTTCGCACAGGCGCGGGTCGTCGACCGCGCGATACTTGCCCGTTCATGCAGAACGGCGTCGAGCTAGTGCGCCGGATCATCGAGGCGCTGAATCGGGGCGACCTCGACGAGATGCTGGGGCGCATGCATCCCGACTTCGAGTGGACACCGCTCGAGGCGAGCCCCGTGGCGCGCGTGTACCGCGGCCGCGAGCAGGTGCGACGCTACGTCGAGGACTGGCTCGGCACCTTCGACAGCCTGCGGCTCGAGCTCGAAGACCCGACACAGGTCGCTGACCGCGTGGTAGCCGGGGTGCGTGGCCACGGCCGCGGCCGGGCCAGCGGGGTGGAGATCGAGACGCGCTTCTGTCAGGTCTGGACGCTGCGCCACGGGACGGCGGTAGCGATGGAGGAGCACGCCACCCGCGAGCAAGCGCTCGCCAGCGTCGCTGGACCCTGACGCGTCGCGCCGGGTGCCGAGCCAGCCGCCAGCACAGCGGAACGCCTCCGCCCACACGCCCGCCGTCACGCATGGCTCCCTCCTCAAGGCTTGAGCTCGATCTCCACGAAGGCCGCCGACGGAGCGCCGACGTTGGCGACCGCACCGGTGGCTGGAACGCGCAGGCGATCGTCGTCTCGTACGAGCGCGCCCGCGGCCTGCGCGCCGTCGGCGAGCACGCCGACGGCTTCACCGTGACGGCCTCCAAGACCGCGGCGGTGCCGGTGGAGCGGCTCTACGAGGCGTTCGTCGACGAGGCCCTGCGCCGCGAGTGGCTGCCCGACGCCGTGCTGCGCGAGCACCGAGCTTCCGCCTCAGGACACTGGAGGCCTAGAGCCGTGCGTTCGCCACCATCGCGGCGAACAGCAGCGCGAGGTAGGCCAGCGAGAACAGGTAGAGGCGCAGCGCCGTGCGCCGATCCGCACGGCGCAGCAGCCGGTACGCGCCCGCGATGAACGCCGCTCCCAGCACGACCGAGCAGACCAGGTAGGTGACCCCGAAAGCGCCCGCGCAGAACGGCAGCTGCGAGACCGCGTAGAGCAGAACCGCGTACAGCAGGATCTGGCGGCGCGTCTCGCCCTCGCCTCGCACGACCGGCAGCATCGGCACACCGGCCCGTGCGTACTCGTCTTTCATCAGCAGCGACAGCGCCCAGAAGTGGGGCGGGGTCCAGAAGAAGACGATCGCGAACAGGTACAGCGGCGTGCCGGCCAACTCTCCGGTCACCGCCGCCCATGCCACCAGCGGCGGCACGGCGCCGGCGGCCCCGCCGATCACGATGTTCTGCGGCGTCCGGCGCTTCAGCCAGATCGTGTAGACGAACACGTACCCGAGCAGCCCGGACAGCGACAAGAACGCCGCCAGCGGGTTCACGGTGAGCGCCAGCAGGACGAAGGAGGCGCAGCCGAGCAGCACCCCGAAGGCGATCGCCGCCGTGGGCGACACGCGACCGCTCGCGACGGGGCGGTCGGCGGTGCGGCGCATGACGCGGTCGAGGTCCCGGTCGAGCGCGTGGTTGATCGCGCCGGCGCCGCCGGCGGAGAGCGCGCCGCCGAGGCAGGTGAGCGCCACGAGGCCGAGCGACGGGTCGCCCGCGACGTACATCGTCGTGATCGTCGTGAAGAGCAGCAGCGACTGCACCTTCGGCTTCGTCATGTCGAAGTAGTCCGCGACGACCGTGCGCCAGCCCGCGCGGGTTGCGACGGCTTCGATCAAGCCGTCACCGCCTCGGCGCGACCGCGCGCGCGTTCGGGCGCTGGCGACACCTGGAGCGTCAGCCCCAGCGTTGTCGCCCACAGCAGCGTGCCGAGCGCCAGGTGCAGCACGATCAGGACCTCATACTCGTCCAGCCAGACGTTGAGCGCGCCGACCAGGATCTGCGTGACCAGGAGTCCCGCCAGCGCGAGCGCGTAGGGCACCGCGACCCGGCGGCGCAGCGACACGACGATCAGCGCGATCAGCAGCACCGACGCGATGTACATGAACGCGCGGTGGGTCAGGTGGATGTCGACCAGCCGCGACTGGCCGAACGGCATGAAGTCCCCGTTGCAGCTGGGGAACTCCTTGCCGCAGGCGTGGTGGGCGCCGTCGCCGAGCTGGTAGTCGGCTCGCCCGTAGTTCTGCGTGCCGGCCATGTAGCCGCCGGCCACCACGGTGCAGAGGACCGCCGCGCTCGCGGCCACCGCCAGCAGCCGCGGGCCGCCGCCTTCGGCGCGCGCGCCCTGCGCGCCGCGCCACAGGTAGAGCAGACCGCCCAGCAGCAGCATCGCGAGCCCGAGGTGGGCGGCGACCAGCGCCTCCTCGAGGTTCTCCTCGACGGTCGCCCCGCCGAGCCCGGCCTGGGCCAGGACCAGGACCATCAGCCCGATGCTGATCCCGAGGAACTGCCGGTGGCGGCGCCACGACATCACCACGAGCGCCAGGATCATCAGGCCCACCGCTCCGGCGAGCGCGCGGTGGGTGTACTCGACGATCGAGTTGAGGTCCACCCCGGGCACCACGTCGCCCTTGCAGAGCGGCCAGCCGTGGAAGCCCGAGCCGCCCGGACCGCAGCCCAGGCCCGAGTCCGACACGCGGACGATCCCGCCCACGATGATCAGGACGAAGGTGGCGACGGCGGTGGCCAGCACGAGCCGCCGGAACGCGGTGGAGGGAGGGACCTTCACGGCGGAAACGAGGCTACAGGCTGCGCGGGGCCGCGGGCTGAGCCACGGTCTCCGCCGGCCTGCTGCGGGCGAGCACCTCGCGCCGGATGTCCTTCATCGGCTCGACGCTGCGCACCCGCGGGATCGTGTCGAAGTTGTTCTGCGGCGGGGGCGAGGTGGTGAACCACTCGAGCGTGTTGCCCTGCCAGGGATCGTTGCCGGCGCGCTTGCCGTTGCGGATCGAGTGCACCACGTTGATCAGCGTGACCAGCACGCCCAGCGCGAGGATGAAGGCGCCGATCGTCGAGATCAGGTTGTAGGCCGTGACCCCGAGGCTGTCGTCGTAGTCGTAGACACGGCGCGGCATGCCCGACAGGCCGGCGGAGTGCTGGATCAGGAAGGTTGCGTTGAAGCCGATGAACATCAGCCAGAACGACAGCTTCCCGAGTGGCTCCGAGAGCATCCGGCCGCTCATCTTCGGGAACCAGTAGTAGAGCCCGGCGAAGATCCCGAACACCGCGCCGCCGAACAGCACGTAGTGCATGTGGGCGACGACGAAGTAGGTGTCGTGCAGCTGCCAGTCGACCGGGAAGATCGCCAGGATCACCCCGGAGATCCCGCCGATCACGAACAGCCCGGGCAGGGCGGCGGCGAAGTAGAAGGGCGTCTTGAAGACGATGCTGCCCTTCCAGAGCGTGGCTATCCAGTTGAAGATCTTGATGCCGGTTGGCACCGCGATCGTGAACGACGACAGCATGAAGAAGGCCAGTACCACCGTGGCCGTCGGCGTGGCGAACATGTGATGCGCCCAGACCAGCAGGCCGAGGAACGCGATCGCCACCGTCGACGCCGCGATCGCCCGGTAGCCGAAGATCGGCTTGCGCGCGAACACCGGCAGGATCTCCGAGATCATCCCGAAGGCCGGCAGCACCATGATGTAGACCTCGGGGTGCCCGAAGAACCAGAACAGGTGCTGCCAGAGCAGCGGATCGCCGCCGCCGGTCGGGTCGAAGAACGCGGTGCCGAAGTGGCGGTCGGTGAGCAGCATCGTCACGGCCGCCGCCACCGCCGGCAGGGCGATGATCAGCAGGTAGCTGTAGACCAGGATCGTCCAGACGAACAGCGGCATGCGGCCCCAGCTCATGCCGGGCGCGCGCATGTTGTGGATCGTCGCGACGAAGTTGACCGCGCCCACCAGCGACGAGATGCCGGTCAGGTGGATCATGAAGATCCACGCGTCCACGCCGCCGCCGGCCGAGAACGAGTCGTCGGAGAGCGGCGGGTACATCGTCCAGCCCGCCTGTGGCGGCTCGAAGAAGATGCTGCAGTAGAAGGCGACGCCGCCGAACAGCAGCAGCCAGAACGAGAGCGCGTTCAGGCGCGGGAAGGCCATGTCGCGCGCGCCGATCATCAGCGGGATCAGGTAGTTGCCGAAGCCGGCCAGCACGGGCACGATGAAGAGGAAGACCATCGTCGTGCCGTGCACGGTCACGAGGCCGTTGTAGGTCTCGGGGTTGACCAGCGTGCCGTTTGGCTGCGCGAGCTGGAGGCGCATGATCAGCGCCTCCACGCCCCCGAGCACGAAGAACAGGAAGGTCGCGAACAGGTAGAGGATCCCGATCTTCTTGTGATCGGTGGTGGTCAGCCAGGCCAGCCAGCCCCGCGGGGCGGGACGGAGGTCGTGCAGCACGACCTCCGGGCGGGCGACCTGACCTGCCGCGGTTCCGGCTTCCATCAGGGGCTGTCCTCGCCTTCGCGTCCCTTGCGCTGCTCGGCGAGCAGGCTGCCGGACTTCTCGATGTCGCTGGCCTGCTGGTCGGCCCACGCCTCGTACTCCTCAGGCGAGACGGCCTTGACCGCGGCCCGCATGTCCGCGTGGTTGAAGCCGCACAGCTCGGCGCACTGGCCGGTGAAGGTCTTGCCCTCCTGGTCGGCCGGGATCTTGAACCAGGTCTCGTTGATGTGGCCGGGCACCCCGTCGACCTTGCCGCCGAGCTTGGGGATCCACCACGAGTGGATCACGTCCGAGGCAGTCACCTCGAGCACGACCGTGGTGTCCACCGGCACGACCAGCGTGTGGTAGCTGAACAGCGTGCGCTTACCGGGGTAGTCGAAGCGCCATACGTACTGCTGCCCGTTCACGCCGATCCTGAGGTAGGGCCGGCCGCTTGGCGGCGTCGGCTGGTCGATCGAGGCGAAGCGCGCCTGCGAGGCCTGCAGGCCCTCCGGGCCGGATTCGGGCGGGTTCTCGATGTCGGGCAGGTAGATGAAGGTGACGACGGTCAGCACCACCAGGATCAGCGCTGCCGCGACGGTCCAGCCCAGCTCCAGGGGCGTGTTGCCGCGGATCTGGGCGGCCTCCGGGCCGCGGCGGCGGTTGCGGTAGCGCACCAGCGACCAGATCAGCGTGCCCTCGACGATCAGGAAGATCACGATCGCCACGTAGAGCGTGATCTTGTAGAGCGTGTCGATGTCGTCGGCGTTAGGCGATCCGCCCGACTCGGGCGTGAAGGCATCGCCCAGCGCCGAAGGCGCTGCGACCAGAAGAGCGAGCAGGGCCGCGGCGAGCGCGGCCAGCATCAGGCGTCGTGGCATGCCGGTGGGCAAGGCGCGCGGATCATATCTGCGCCCAGCGCGGACACTCCACTTCGTGCGGGTTGCCCCGAGTGGGCTACCCCGGGCGCCGCTCCGACTCGACCTCGAGCTCGCGCACCCGCAGGCGACCGACCTCGAGCTCATCGATGCGCAGCTGCTTGATTCGAGCGCTGCCAATCGCGAGGCGGCCGATCGCGACCGCTCCAAGGGCGAACGCGCCTACCGCGAGCGCCCCGATCGCCTTGGAGCCGACCACGCGGGTGCCGATCGCACTGGCCCCGACCGCCTCGGCGCGAGCAGCCCTGCCGGCAAGCGCACGCGCCTTCGCGCCCGCGGCCACGCTCACGCTCCCTGGAAGGCCGGCGCGCGCTTTTCCAGGAACGCCAGCGCGCCTTCTTGGAAGTCGCGCGTGCGCGCAAGGCCGTGCTGCAGCTCCGCCTCGAGCGAGAGCTGGCCCTCGAGGTCCGGGTAGAGCATCCGGTTGAGCGCTCGCTTCGAGCCGGCGTACGAGCGCGTGGGCCCGGCCGCCAGGCGCTCGACCAGCGCGTTCGCCTCGTCCGGCAGCCGATCGTCCGGGTGCACGTAGTTCACGAGCCCCCAGTCGAGCGCTCGCTGCGCCTCGATCCGCTCGCCGAGCAGCGCCATCTGGAAGGCCCGCGCCTTGCCGACGGCCGTGGGCACGAACAGGGTCGACCCGCCGTCGGGCATCAGGCCGATGTTCACGAACGCCAGCCCGAAGTACGCGGACTCGGCGGCGAGGACCAGGTCGCAGGCGAACGCCAGCGACGCGCCGATGCCGACGGCGGGCCCGTTGACGGCCGCCACCACCGGCTTCTCGAGATGGCGGACGCCGGCCACGATCGGGTGGTAGAGCTCGTTCAGCTCCTTGGCCACGTCGGGCATCCCGTCCTCGGCCAGGTCGAAACCGGCCTTCAGGTCGGCGCCCGACGAGAACCCGCGGCCCGCTCCGGTTACGAGCACCGCCCGAACGGAGGGATCGGCGGCGTCGGTGTCGATCGCCTGCTTGAGCTCGCGGCCGAAGTCGGGGTTCCAGGCGTTGAGCGTCTCCGGTCGGTTGAGCGTGATCCGCCCCACACCACCGTCCTGCTCCCAGATCAAGTGCTCATAGCTCATCGGCGTAGCGTACGGCGGCGGCGAGCTCAGCGACCCCCGTGGCGATCGCCGCTTGCGCGATCCGGCCGTAGCCGAGCAGCAGCGCCGGCGGTCCCGGCTCGACGCGGTGCTCCGACAGCCCGGACAGGCCCACGCCGGTCGCGCGTGCCCGCTCCAGCACGGCGCGCTCGTCTGTATCGGGCGGCAGGTGGACCACCAGGTGCAGCCCAGCGGCAACGCCGGCCGGCTCGCAGCCGGGCAGCAGGCGCGCGAGCGCGGCGACCAGCTCGTCGCGCCGCGCCCGGTAGACGCTGCGGGTGCGGCGCAGGTGGCGGTCGAGCTCACCGCGCTCCACGAAGTCCGCCAGCGCGAGCTGCCCCACGACCGGCGTGCCGAGGTCGTCGCTGGCCTTGGCCTCGACCACGCCCGCGGCGAGCCGCTCGGGGGCGACGAACCAGCCCAGCCGCAGGCCCGGCGCCAGCGTCTTGCTGACCGATCCGCCATAGGCGACCAGCTCCGGCGCGAGCCCCTGGACCGCGCCCACCGGGGCGCGGTCGTAGCGGTACTCGGCGTCGTAGTCGTCCTCGACGACGATCGCCGCGCTGCGCTCGGCCCAGTCGATCAACGCGGCGCGGCGCTCGGGGGCCAGCACCACGCCGAGCGGGAACTGGTGCGCCGGCGCCACGAAGGCGGCGTCCGGGGCGAGCGTCTCGAGCACGTCCACTCGCAGCCCGGCGTCGTCCACCGGCACCGGCACGATCTCCAGCCCGTTGGCGGCCAGCTGCTCGCGGCCGGGCTTGTTCGACGGGTCCTCCACCCCGATCCGCCGCCCGCCCTGGGCGATCAGCGCGCGGGCGAGCAGCGCCATCCCCTGGGCCATGCCCGAGGTGACGACCACGCGCTCCGGATCGCAGGCCACGCCGCGGGCGCGGCCGAGGTAGCGGGCCAGCGCGAGACGCAGCTCAGGAGCGCCGCGTGGGTCGCCGTAGTCGAGCCGGGCGTCGGGGGCGTCGCGCAGGGCGCGCCGCAACGAGGCGAGCCAGGCGGCGCGCGGGAACAGCGAGACGTCGGGGCCGCCCGGGCGAAAGTCGAAGCGCGGCGGCCGGTCCGTCGCGGGCGGCCGCGGGACGCCGGCGGCGGGGGACGCGGCGTCGGAGACGAGCGTGGGCGCGCCCTGGCGGGCGACGAGGTAGCCCTCCGCGCCGAGCTGGGCGTAGGCGTCCACCACCACACCGCGCGACACGCCCAGCTCGCGCGCGAGCGCACGCGAGGAGGGCAGCGCGAGCCCGGGGGCCAGCCGGCCCGAGCGCACCGCGTCGCGCAGCTGCTCCTCGAGCTGGGCCCGCAGCGGCGCGCCACCGCGATCGAGGCGGACGAGCAGGTCGAGCGAACTGGTCCTATCGATCGCCATCAAACTGGTCCTTTTCATCGAACCAGCACCAGCATACGCTGCTCCCGTGAGCCCAACCGCGCGCGGATCTCTGCTGGCGGCCACCGCGCTCGCGTTGGTCGGCTCGCTGGTGGCCGCTTCGGACCTCGTCGAGGGCTATCCGTTCGCCGCGGGCCAGGCGTTGCGCTACACGGCCGCCGGCGTGGCGCTGCTGGCGGTCGCCCGTGGCCGCCTGCCGCGCCTGCGTCCGCGCGAGCTGGTCGGGCTGATCGCCGTCTCGGCCACTGGCCTCGTGCTCTTCAACCTGTTCGTGATCGAGGGCGTGCGCGAGACCGACCCGGCCACGATCGGTGTGATCGTGGGCTGCGTGCCGATCGTGCTCGCGTTCGCCGGTCCGCTGCTCGAGCGCCGCCCGGTCAGCGCGCGCGTGGTCGCGGCCGCGGTCGTCGTGGCAGTCGGCGCCGCCGGCGTCCAATCGGCCGGCGGGGGCATATCCGCCACCGGGCTGCTGCTCGCGCTCGGCGCGCTCGCCTGCGAGGCCGCCTTCTCGCTGCTCGCGCTCCCGCACCTGGCGCGGCTGGGGCCGCTGGCCGTGTCCGCCTACGCGTGCCTGTTCGCCGTCCCGCTGCTGGCCGCCTGGAGCCTGATCGCCGACGGCGCCACGCTGCCGCTGCCCGACATCGAGCAGGCCGCGGCGCTCGCCTACCTGGCGCTGGGCGTGACCACCTTTGGGTTCATCTGCTGGTACTCGGCAATCGGGCTGCTCGGCGTGGAGCGGGCCGGGCTGTTCTCGGGCGTCCTGCCGGTCAGCGCGCTAGTGGTCTCGGCGGTGCTGGGCGTGGCGGAGATAACGCCCGCGCGGTTGGTCGCCGTGGCCGTGGTGGCGGGCGGCGTCACGCTTGGCGTGCGCTCGGCTCGCGGGCGCCTGCCCACCCCCGCCTAACCTGTCCGTGTGCTTCTCGACGCCCTCGATTGGCTGGGCCACTCGGGCTTTCGCATCCGCGCCGGCAAGGCCCACGTCTACATAGACCCCTACCGGGTGCCGGAGGGCTCCCCGCCCGCGGACCTGATCCTGATCACGCACGGGCATTACGACCACTTCTCGCCCCAGGACGTGGAGCGCCTGTCCACCAAGCGCACCTGGCTGGTCGGGCCGGCGGCGGTGGCCGAGCGGGTCAGCGGGCAGGTGCACTCGATCGCGCCCGGCGAGCTGCTCGAGGACGAGCTGGTGCGCGGCGTGCACGTGGCCGCCGTGGCCGCCTACAACACCTCCAAGCGCAACGCCGACGGCGAGGTCTTCCACCCGCGCGAAGCCGGGTGGGTGGGCTACGAGCTCAACCTCTGGGGCGAGCGGCTCTACCACTCCGGCGACACCGACGTGATCCCCGAGATGGATCGCCTCACCGGCGTCGACGTGGCCCTGCTGCCCGTGAGCGGCATCTACGTGATGACGGCCCAGGAGGCGGCCGAGGCGGCCCGCCGGATCCAGCCGCGGGTGGCGGTGCCGATGCACTGGGGCGAGCACATCGGCACCGCAGCGGACGCCCGGGCGTTCGCCGACAAGGCGCCGGTGGAGGTGCGCATCCTCGAGAAGGTCGCGGCCTAGCGTCCTAGCGCGAAGCGGCGGGGCGACGGCGCGGGCGCAGCGCCACGCCGGCGAGCAGCAGGCAGAGTCCGGCGCCTGCCACGGCCGCGAGCTGGAGGCCGGTGAGCGGCAGCGAGCCGATCAGCCCAGCGTCGCTGCTCGCCTGGTCCGCGCCGCCCGTGACCGTCGGGGCTTCCTGGGCCGCCCGCGACCGCGGGCGCCGATCGGACGCGGGGGCGGGCCCATCGGAGGGCGCACCGAGCTCGGGCTCGGCCTGTGATGCCGACGCGACCGGCTCGCTGGCGCTGATGTCCGATTCCGGCAGGTCCACGGGCCCGGTGGCGGTCCGGGGAGCCTCGGCGCCGCCGTCGGTGCTCTGCTGCGGCGGCTGGGCGAGCACGCCGCCGCCGCCGGTGTCCGTGTACCACTCGACCGGCGCCTGGGCGAGGGCAACCGTCACCGGGACGAATCCGGCCAGGATCAATGTCGCGAGCAGGGCGAGGCGAAGCGAAGTCATCGCGGACCGCGTTTCGTCGGTGCGGCGCGGCCTCCTCGTTCATGCAAGCGGTCCTGCGGGCTATGCTGCCCCCGGTTTGCGTCCAACTCGCGTCCTCCGGCGGCTCGCGTGGGGCGCGGTGGCGATCGGCATCGTGACGCCGCTCGTCCGGCACCGGCTAAAGCTCCGGCCGCCGGTCGTGTCCGCACTCTCCTGGCCGGCGCCCGCCGCGCTCGCGCTCGCCGAGCCCCGCTCGCCGCTGCGCGACGCGGGCATCTGGACGTTGCAGATGTGGGCCTACTTCGCCCACTTCGACATGCCGGACGACGACCCTGACGCCCTGCTGCGCAGGCTGAAGGTCGACTACCCGATCCGGTTCGACCGCGCGCTCGGCCTCGGGACCCCGCCCACGATCCGGCTCCAGCGCGCGCTCGGGCGCGAGGGTCGTGTGGGCCCGCTCGAGTACGGGCTGTCCGTGGTGCACTGGACCTGGTTCCTCGTGCCCCACGGGACGCTCGCGTACATCCTGCTGCGCCACCGCGAGCACTACCAGCGCTCCGCGGTGATGATGGCCGCCTGCTTCGACCTCGGCTGCGTCGTCTACTGGCTCGTGCCGACGGCACCCCCGTGGTGGGCGGGGGCGAACGCAAGCATGCCGCCCGTGCGGCGCATCATGGCCGAGGCGGGCGAGCGATTCTGGCGACGCCTCTGGCACCCGCTTTACCATTCGCTGCAAGGCAATCCCTTCGCAGCCATGCCCTCACTCCACTTCGGAACGTCAGTCATGGCCGCCCGCATCCTGTCGCAGGTAGGCCCCCGTCAAGCCGCCCTCGGGTGGGTCTACGCACTCACGCTCGGCTTCGGGCTCGTCTACCTGGGCGAGCACTACGTGATCGATCTGCTCGCCGGGCTGTTGCTCGCGGAGGCGATCTGGCGGGTGGCGCCCCATGCCGAACCCGTGCTGCGCGTGCTTGCCGGGTTCGTGCAGCGGCTGGAGCCACGAGCCGGCTGATGCGGACGGAGGAGCGCCGCCTTCGCGCCGAGCACAAGCGCGAGCTCCGCGCCGATGAGTTGGAGCTCGAGCAGGACTTCGAGGAGGGCGAGGACTCCGGCGACGACGAGTCCGTGGGCGCGTTCCAGGCGCTGCTCGGCGATCGGCGCAAGCTGTTCGGCGGCGTCGCGGTGGTCGTCCTGCTGGTATTCGGGATCTACGTCGTCTTCCCGAAGCTGGTCGGCCTCGACGACGCCGTCCGCAAGCTGGACAACGCCGTCTGGTACTGGATCGCGATCGCGATCGCGTTCAACGTGGCCGCGTTCGCCGCCTACGTCGCGCTCTTCCGCGGCATCCTCGGCGGGACCCGCGACGACGCCGTGCATCGGCGCCTGGACCACAAGGCGTCCTACCAGATCACGATGGCAGGGCTGGCGGCCACGCGCATATTCTCGGCGGCCGGCGCGGGCGGGCTGGTACTGAGCTACTGGGCGCTGCGCAAGGCGGGCATGCCGCGCCGCCGCGCGGCCTGCCGGATGGTCGCCTTCATGGTGCTCCTGTACGGCGTCTACACGGTCGCGCTGGTCCTGTTCGGGATCCTGCTGCGCACGCATGCCCTGCCCGGCGACGCGCCCTTCGGCGGCACCGTCGTGCCCGCGAGCGTCTCGGCGATCGCCATCGCTGTCTTCCTGCTGATCGCCCTGATCCCGCAGGATGTCGAGCGCCGCATACAGGGCTACGCCGGCGGCTACCGCCGCACCCGCTACCTGACCCGCCTGGCCAAGGGCCCGGCGACGGTCGCGACCGGCGTGCGCACGGCGATCGCGTACGTGCGCCACCCGCGGCGCGGCGCGCTCGCGGTGGGCGGAGCGGTCGGTTTCTGGGCGGCCAACATCGCCGTGCTGTGGGCGAGCTTCGAGGCCTTCGGCGGCAACGTGCCGTTCGCGGTGCTCGTGCAGGGCTTCTTCGTCGGGATGGCGGCGAACCTGATCCCGTCGCCGCTCGGAGGGGTGGGCTCGGTCGACGCAGGCATGATCGGCGCCTTCGTGCTGTTCGGGATCGACGAGGCCACCGTCTTCCCAGCCGTGCTTACCTACCGGGTGATCGCCTTCTGGCTACCGATCCCACCAGGCATCGTGGCCTTCTTCCAGCTACGCAATACGGTGACCGGCTGGGACCGGGAGCGTGCGTATACTTCAGAAAGTAAAGTATTGAGCGGATGAGCGTGGAGATCAAGGACACAGAGAACGTCGTCATCGTCGGGAGCGGTCCGGCCGGGTACACGGCCGCGCTCTACACCTCGCGCGCGGACCTCGAGCCGCTCGTGATCGAGGGCTTCGCGTGGGGCGGCCTGCTCCAGCAGACGACCGACGTCGAGAACTACCCCGGCTATCCCCAGGGCGTGATGGGCCCGCAGATGATGCAGGACCTGCGCGACCAGGCGGAGCGCTTCGGCACCCGCTTCATCACAGACGACGCGACGAAGCTCGAGCTCGCCGACGAGCCGGGCGGCACCCACGTGGTGCACGTCGGCGGCCAGGCGATCCGCACGCGCGCGGTGGTGCTCGCGATGGGCGCCGAGCCGAAGAAGCTCGGCGTGCCCGGCGAGGACGAGCTGGCGGCCCGCGGCGTCTCCTACTGCGCCACCTGCGACGCCGCCTTCTTCCGCGACCACGAGACGATCGTCGTCGGCGGCGGCGACACGGCGATGGAGGACGCGACGTTCCTGTCCAAGTTCGCCGGCACAGTCGGCATCGTGCACCGCCGGCCCGAGTTCCGGGCCTCGGCGATCATGCTCCAGCGCGCCAAGGACACCGAGAACATCGAGCTGCTCACCCCGTACGTGGTCGACCGCTTCGAGCCCGGTGAGACCGGCGCGCTGTCCAAGGCGATCCTCGAGAACACCGAGGACGGATCCGTGCGCGAGCTCGACATCACCGGGGCGTTCATCGCGATCGGCCACCGGCCCAACTCGCAGCTCGTCGAGGGGCAGCTCGACCTCGACGACGAGGGCTACGTGCTCGTCGACGGCCGCTCCACCCGCACCAAGCTCCCCGGCGTGTTCGCGGCCGGCGACCTGACCGACCGGATCTACCGGCAGGCCGTGACCGCGGCCGGCACTGGCTGTATGGCAGCGCTCGACGCGGAGGCCTACCTGCGCGACCACCCGATCGACCCGGAGGCCCACTGGGCCCCGGACCCTGAGAAGGTGGAGGCCGCCGCGGAGTCCGCCGCGTCGTAGCCTCCGGCCATCGGGACCCGCACTTGGACCAACTGGGCGCGCGACCAGCGCTGTGTGCCCGAGCGCATGGCGCGGCCGGCCGATGAGGCCGGGCTGGCGGACGTGGTCGCGAGCGCGCCGCGTGTGAAGGTCGCGGGCGCGGGGCACTCGTTCACCGACATCGCCTGCACCGATGGGGTGATGGTCGACCTGTCGCGGATGAACCGCGTGCTGGGCGTCGAGGGGCACGAGGTGACCGTGGAGGCGGGCATCACGATCCGCGAGCTCGGTCCGGCGCTGGCCGAGCACGGCCTCGCCCTGGAGAACCAGGGAGACGTCGATGCGCAGACGCTGGCGGGGGCGATCTGCACGGCCACGCACGGCACCGGCGCGCGCTTCGCGAACGTGTCGGCGCAGGTCGTTCGAATGCGGCTCGTGACCGCCGATGGCGCGGTCGTCGACCTGCGCGAGGGCGACGACCTGCTCGCCGGGCGGGTCTCGCTCGGGGCGCTGGGCGCGATCGCGGCGGTCACCGTCCGCTGCGTACCGGCGTGCGCGATCCACCGGATCGACGAGCCGCTCCCCCTCGACGAGGTGCTGTCGCGCTTCGACGACCACGTGGACTCGAACGACCACTTCGAGCTGTTCGTCTTCCCCTACACGCGCACGGCGCTGACCCTGACCTCGGAGCGCACGGGCAGTGACCCGCGCCCGCCCGGCGCCCTGTCGGCGTTCGTCCGCGATCTGCTGCTGGAGAACGCCGCGCTGGAGGTCGCCTGCCGCGCGGGCCGCATCGTGCCGCGCGCGATCCCCGCGATCAACCGGCTCGTGACCGGCGTGATGAGCCGCGCCGAGCATCTCGACGCCAGCCATCGCGTTTACGCCAACCGGCGGCTGGTGCGGTTCACGGAAATGGAGTACGCGATCCCGCGCGAGCGCGTGCCGGAGGCGCTCGAGCGCGTGCTCGGCCTGGTGGAGCGGCGCCGGCTGCCGATCGGCTTTCCGATCGAGGTGCGCGTCGTGGCACCCGACGACGCGCTGCTCTCGACCGCCCATGGGCGGCCCACGGGCTACATCGCGGTGCACCAGTACCGCGGAATGGAGTTCGAGAGCTTCTTCCGCGCGGTCGAGGCGATCATGGACGAGTACGGCGGCCGCCCCCACTGGGGCAAGCGCCACTACCAGACGGCGGCCACGCTGCGCTCGCGCTATCCGGGCTGGAACCGCTTCGCGGATGTCCGCGAACGCCTCGATCCCGAGCGCAAGTTCGAGAACGAGTACCTGCGCCGGGTGCTGGGCTAGCGCCCCCTGCCGAGCCGGAGGCTGCGGGCCTCAGAGCTCGGTGCGGCCCTCCCCGCGGTAGGTCGGGACCTCGTCCACGATCTCGCCGCCGCGGATCAGGTAGAGCGCGTCGAAGCGCTCGCAGAGCTCACCCGCCTTGGCGTGGCGGAGGTAGACCCGGTCGCCGATCCGAAGGCTGGCCGCGGCCGCGCCGATCACGGGCGTCTGTACCTCGCCCGCCCCCTCCTGGGGGTCGAGGTGCAGCCCGCGCGGCAAATAGGGAGCCGGCAGCCGATCTCTGCCTGGCCCGCCGGAGGCCGGGTAGCCGCCACCCAGCAGGGTGGCCACGCCGCCACTGGGCCGGCGCACCACCGGCATCGCGAACATCGCCGCCGGGGTGAGCGTGAAGTCGGAGTAGCGGTCGAACAGCAGCGGGGCGAAGAGCCCGGAGCCGGCGGTCACCTCGGTGATGACCTCCTCGTCGACCGTCGTGTGGACGCTGCCCGTGCCGCCGCCGTTGACGATAGGCAGGGGCGCGACCTCCCGGACCGCCGCCACGACCGCGGCCCGGCGCTCGGCCAGCTCCGCGCCGGAGCGCCGCTTCATCGCCCGGATCAGCGGGCCCTGCAGCCGCTTGTCGAGCGGGCGATCGCCCACCCCGGCGATGTGCGCCTCGTATCCCATCAGCGCGGCCAGCTCGAAGGTCGGACGGCTCACGATCTCCAGGGCCAGCGCCCGCGCCTGCGGCGGCGTGCGGATCGGCGAGCGCTTGGCGCCGACCTTGAGCCGCCCGCCGAACGGCCACCAGCTCGTGTCGAGCTCGAGACAGACTCGGATCGGCCGGCTTCCTGCTCCGCTTGTCGCGGCCTCGATGTAGTCGAGGTGCTCGACCGAGTCCACCATCAGGATCGGCGGCCGGTCGGTCTCGATCCGCGCAAGCTCGGCCAGCGCAGTCCGATCGGCGGACGGGTAGGCCAGCAGCAGGTCGTCGAAGCCGTGGCGGTGCAGCCAGAGCGACTCGGGCAGCGTGAACGTCATCAGGCCCTCGAAGCCGGGGGTCTCGAGGATCGCCGCGAGCAAGGAGCGGCAGCGCACGGACTTGCTCGCCACGCGGATCGGCGTGCCGCGCGCGCGGCCGAGCAGCCCGCGCGCGTTCGACCACAGCGCGTCGAGGTCGACCAGCGCGAACGGGGCGTCGATCCCGGCGAAGATCCGCTCGAGCTCCTCGTAGGCGCGCTCGCGGGCGGGCGCTGCGCCGGTGCGGACAACATCGGTGGCGGCCACGGGTCGGATTATCCCTACCGGGGTAGCGTGCCGGGCGGTGTCCGTTCGAGCGTCGCCCGTGGATCGCGTGCCGCCGCCCGTCCTGGTGGTGGCGGCGGTGTCGTCCGTGCAGTTCGGCGCCGCGTTCGCGAAGTCGATCTTCGACGAGATCGGCCCCGGCGGCACCGTCTTCCTGCGGATGCTGTTCGCGGCGGCCGTGTTGATGCTGATCTGGCGCCCGCGCGTCACCGGCCACAGCCGCCGCGAGATCGGGCTGATCCTGCTCTTCGCGGCGTCGCTCGCCGGGATGAACGCCACGTTCTACGCCGCTCTGGACCGCATCCCGCTCGGCATAGCGGTGACGTTCGAGTTCGTCGGACCGCTCGGGGTGGCTCTATTCGGGTCGCGCCGCCGGCTGGATCTGGTCTGGGTGGCGCTGGCCGCGGCGGGCATCCTGCTGCTGTCCGACTTCGGCGGGACCGACCTGGACGGGCTGGGCGTGGCGCTGGCCCTGATCGCCGGCGCCTTCTGGGGCGCCTACATCCTGCTCAGCGCGCGAGTCGGCCAAGCGTTCCCCGGCGGCGGCGGCCTGGCACTGGCGATGCTGGTCGCGGTGGTGCCGCTCGCGCCGTTCGGGATCGCGGACGGCGGTGGCGACCTGCTCGTCGTCTGGGTGCTGGCCGTGGGCTTCGCGGTGGCGATGCTGTCTTCCGCGATCCCCTACACGCTCGAGCTGGAGGCCCTGCGGCGGCTGCCGGCGGGCGTGTTCGGGGTGCTGATGAGCCTCGAGCCGGCGCTGGCCGCCACGGCCGGGTTCATCGTGCTCGGGGAGGACCTGGTCGCGCGCGAGGTGGTGGCGATCCTGCTGGTGGTCGCCGCCAGCGCGGGTGCGGCCAGAGGCGCCAACTTTGCCCCGCGTGACGCCTAATCCCACAGCCCCTGGGTAGAGCCCCACCAATGTTCCGAAAAGCAGCCGTA
>Ga0209574_10000155_pt1 | contig 18811 bp, 20 predicted proteins | sample AgamicMgMarz_FD_187168 | JGI IMG/M metagenome (GOLD analysis project Ga0209574, IMG submission 187168) | Agave microbial communities from Guanajuato, Mexico - Mg.Ma.rz (SPAdes) (version 2) | ecosystem: Host-associated > Plants > Phyllosphere > Phylloplane/Leaf | place: Guanajuato, Mexico... | reverse complement strand
TTTATTGAGCTTTCTTTAAGATTTTTTTCAATTCATTAATTGCTTCAGTAGACGTTTGGACGTCTTCTTCTAGAATCTTTTTTAATTTTTCGTCCTCTACCAATTCCAGCATTGCTGTGCCTTTTGTCACACACGACGTTTTAAGCGTTAAGATTTCATGAACTTCTAGCGTTTCGTGCATAGCTAACTTTTTTGTCATGGCTCAATTCCTCCTTATGATCGTATATATTTAAAGACTTTAATTGTTTAAATCAGCGCCTACGCAGGCTGTTTTTCTAGTTTTTTAACCGTTTGAATTTTTATTGCTAGCTTTTCCGCCTTTTTCACCTATTTCTCGGAAAAACTCCTTGTTTTGATTCTTAGATGTGGCTTTTCCACCCTTTTCACCAATCTCTTGGAAAAACTCCTTATCATGATTTTTGGACGTAGTTTCTCCACCTTTTCGTCCAGCTTCTTCTCTGCTCATTTTTTCGTTTTCTTTATTCTTTGCCATGTTTAATTCCTCCTTAAAATTTTTTGGCTTGTGAACTATATTCCCAGCTCATTTCCATTTAAACAATAATTGTCTAATTTTTTAAATGTTTCAGAAAAAGGCGTCGGGGTATTACAAGTAGCATAAATGAATTCATTTATATAAACCATTTTCTATACTAGAAGGAGGAACTACTCATGACAAAAAATGTGATAGGCACATATGATAATGAAGAAGCAATCGTAACGGCTATTCAACATTTAAAAACACAAGGATTTCAAGAGAAGGACCTCTCTCTGGTCACCAGCAAAGATATCAATAAAGAAGACTATTCAGAAGTGGAAAGAAAAGAAGGAATTGACGTAAAGAAGATTGAAACCACAGATCAAACTCATCAAGATGAGTCGATTATAGATAAAATTAAACATATGTTTTCATCCAATCACCCTAAAGAGACTCTTAGGGATAAACCAGGAGCAGAAAAGCATTTAATTAACTTAGGTGTTCCCCTTACAGAAGCAGGACCCTATGCAGATGATTTGCAAAAAGGAAAACTATTATTGTTAGTAAGAGCCCATAGAGAAACAAAAACAAACCCGTTCTTAGAAAATAGAGAGGATTCTCCTTTTGCGAAAGGTGACTCTGTTTATGATAAATCATTATACGGAGAACACCGTGATCATGAATAGAATGTTCCCAAAACTGAAGAGCATATTGAGTTGTGAGGGAAGAAGGAAATATTAAAAATCAAGTTTGTGAGCACACTAAGAATATAGGAATCTTAGTTTCTTATATTCCTTTAAGTATGTGTTTTAAAAAAGCTACTCAAACGAGTAGCTTTTTCTTTTTTAAACAGCGAACATCCATCAGCCTAATTAACCTCAGCTTATGTTTTAATTTAAATACTCTAGCATATTAGCGTTACCTCTTACAGATCCAAGATGCTTCATAAATAAGTAGAAGTTTTTTATGTAAGTAAACCGGGAAACCGAACGTTAGATAACAGTAAAGGAGAACATGTTATGCATGAAATGACAGAAAAGCTACATGACTTTTTATTAGAACATATTGATGAAATGTCTCAAGAATGGCTAGACTCGCGGGAAATAGAAAAGGATTCGATCTACACAGCTGATGCCTCTTCCGAAACAACCGAATATCTCAGGGTACAAAATCAATATTTCACTCGTAAAATTGTAAAAGTTCTTATAGGAGAGTCATTAGATACCCTTAGTGATTGGGCACAGGAAGTTGCCACAAAAAGGGCTGAGAGAGGTGATTCTCTTTATCATAGTATCCATCATTTTAAAAAGTTTCGTTTAATTTTTCTTAAACGAATTGAATCATTTTTTTATCTTTATTCGTCTAGCATTACATACGAAGAGCTTTTTTTATGGAATAACGTAGTCAATGAAGCGTTTGATCAGATGATAGAACTTTTTACCCTTTATTATGGACAAGTTTCAGAAGCGCAGTCTCAAGCTCAAAAAATGCTGATTTCTGAGCTTAGCACGCCTGTCATTAGTATTTCCGATACAGTGGGTGTGCTGCCTCTCATTGGTCAGGTTGATGATTATAAGAATAGTGATTTTGCAAAGAAAGTTATGCTGCAAGCAAAAGAGCTCAATCTGTCTTGCTTAATTATTGACTTATCGGGTGCACCTTCGATTGATACTATGATGACCAATGAATTATTTCAAGTTATAAAGATGTTGGACCTACTTGGAATTGATACAACCATCACAGGCATCCGTCCGGAAATAGCCTTAACTGCTGTTCAATTAGGAATAGATATGAGTAAATTGAGAACTTATGGAAAGTTAAAAGATGCGGTAAATAAGCTTTTGCATGAGTGATATTGAATTAAAGTACTAAGCATTTTTTTATGTCGGTTATATCACAAATAGACGTACCCTTCCTATTATGAGGAAACTTCAGATAGAAAGAGAACAAATAATTTATTTGTTCTTCTCCTGCTAACACTAATATGAAGACAAAGAACTTTATATTAAAACCATTATTTTCATTCCTGTATAGAGACTACATTATGTTAAATGGGTACAAAAGCAAAAGGATTCCCACTTTTTAAAATAGAATAGCTCCTTAAAAGGTTATAAAGGAGCTGAACTCATGTCTAAACAAATAGAAGATATAAAAGAAATAAAGCTTTTAGATTTTCAAGTTCACTTATGTGAGAAGATTAGAAAATTGTTAAGAAAAAAAAGGAATATACGGAACACGATATCGTGCATATTGCTTTAAACAGACTAATGAGTGAATTAATCTCTAGATACTAAATATATATGCAGGAGCGCATTCAACAAGCAGTTGAATAACTAATGTTAAAGAAGTCTGGATATTACTAGACTGCTTTTCCCCTTTCTGAAATCCGTTTTATGTTTATATCATATATCTTGAAAAACAGAAAAAACTACAGGTTCATAAGGAATCAGTAGTTTTTTCTGTGATATAATTAAAAGTTAGTTTTGATGCTTTTACATATCTTGAGTAGTTCACCCAAGTTACCAATAACTTATGTATTAAAAAGAAAATTTATTTCTCTTTCAAAAGACGCTTATTTTCTATTTTACATACCCTTAATGCTTATACCTTATCATCGTAAACCTGTTGTAAGAAATGTTTTTTTATGACTTGTTAAGGGAATTAAAGAAGAAATTCAAAAAAAGAGGGAGTTACAATGTCAAAAATGGAAAGAAAAGAAGACTACGGGGAGATTTACATAGGTAAATATGAATTCTTCTTTAAAAAGAGTTATAAAGTTATAAATACGATTAATGACTTCTTGATAGGTATCTGGTTTCTAATTGGCAGTATTTTATTCTTCTATGATCACTTAAAAAATATAGGGGTTTGGCTATTTATTCTTGGAAGCGTGCAATTGCTCATCCGTCCAACGATTAAATTAGTACACGATTTTCACTTACGCAAATATTTAAAGAAAGGCTATCATAATGAATAATCTTTCTTGCAAAAATGTCATTTGTAAATTCTATGTATCAAAAGGGTTTGAAAGCTAATGCCTACAAACCCTTTTAATTCTACTTTTAAATTAAATATATCACTCTGAGTCTAACCCTTTTTCATTCAATTTATGCGAAGTCACGGCAATTACAAACTTTCCATCATCTAAATCTTTTTTATGAGAGGTTAGCTCCTCTATAGGAATACCTAAATTCGCTGCACGGTCTTCGGCATTCGAGTAGTTTTGTACTACAAAAAATTTCTTTAATTTATCTAAAAAAGAATCCGGCTGCGCTCCCCCAGTCATATCTTCATGAGTGACTTCATCGTGATCAACAGCAGATAGCTGATCAACGTTGACATTCGTTCTATAGGCTAGATTGCCCGCTGAGGTCTTTTGATTAGTTAGAACTGTAATTTCATTATCCTCATACCCTATCATTTGTAATTTCTCAATTTTAGTTAATGTTTCTTCTGGCGACTCATATACACCTATAACACTTTTACTCATATAGCTTTCCTCCTTAATTGAGATTTTTTATCCTTACTTTTCATTTACCCGTTATTCTATCCTTATTAACAATAGACCCGTTGCTAAAAGCGTAAACAAAATGGTTTTCCCTTTTTAGGAAAAAAGATTACCTCCCCTCGGACTGCGTATATTACATCAGGTCAAGAAAGAGATAATCTTAAAAAGGGTTACCCTTCTGCCTTACTTATTGGGCGAATAGTCTTGTATTCTGGTTTCCACATAGCTTTTTCTATTAATTTTTCTACATCCTGTTCTTGAACTTTAGATACGCCGTCTTTAATAGCGGCTTTTGCGACAGCTATCGCCACTCTTTTGGATACGTTTTGAAGATCTTTAATATGAGGGAGCAGCGTATCGCCTTTGGTTTGAGTTTCAGCCATATGGGCGACTGCGTTTGCAGCTTCAGCGAACATGGTGTCTGTAAATTTTCCCGCTTTTACAGCAATGGCTCCTAAACCAAGACCCGGAAATACAAATGCATTGTTAGCTTGGCCAATTTCATATGTTTTTCCTTTATACTCCACTGGATCAAATGGACTTCCTGTTGCAATTAATGCTTTACCATCTGTCCAATTTATAATATCTTTTGGGATAGCCTCAGCTAACTTAGTAGGATTAGATAAAGGCATAATCACAGGTCGTTCTACATAACGAGCCATTTCTCTAATAATTTCTTCCTTAAACGCCCCTGTTATCCCCGATGTTCCAATTAAAATAGTAGGCTTTACTTGTTTGACCACTTCTAACAAAGGCACTTTATGTTCTTTATCTTTTTTCCAATTCTTTATTTCCTCTACCTTACGAGCATAAGGCTGCTGAAATGGGGCTAAATCGTTCATCTCTTCCGTTAACAGTCCTCTATAGTCATAGGCCCAAAATCGATCATACGCTTCTTCTACTGAAAGACCTTCAAGGACCATAGCGCTGTGGATTCGATCAGCGTTACCAATACCTGCAGAACCTGGTCCAAAGACAACGATACGATGGTCTTTTAGAGAAGTTTTTGTAATCTTTAAAGCAGTCAATATCGCACCTAACGTAATCACACCCGTACCCTGGATATCATCATTAAATGTTAAAAGAAAATTCCCATACTCTTCTATAATGCGTCTGGCATTTTTATTCCCTAAGTCTTCCCAATGTAACAATGCTTTTGGGAACTTATTTATTATTTTATTTATAAATTGATCGATAAACTGATTGTAAGCCTCGCCTTTCACCCGCTCATGGCGATTACCTAAATAAAGCGGATCGTTAAGTAATTGTTTATTATTAGTCCCCACATCTAACACAATAGGAAGAACACGACTTGGATCAATACCGGCAGCAGCTGTATATACTGCTAATTTACCCACTGCAATGTTAATTCCACCTACTCCCCAGTCACCTATTCCAAGAATGCTTTCAGAGTCTGTAACCACGATTAAATCAATATCTTCTGAGCTCAATTCTACATTTTCTATCGCTTTGTCCATTTTATCTGCTTCATCAATCGACAAATAAAGACCATCAGGACGGTGATATTGATGGCTGTATTCTTGAATAGATTCTCCGACGGTTGGTGTGTAGATAATAGGTAGCATTTCACTTAAATGATCTTTTAATAATCGATAAAACAATACCACATTTCGATTATGTAGATCGTTTAATAAATTATTTTTTTGTAAATCATTTGATGCATTCTTAAACTGCTGATAAGCACGTTGTACTTGCTCTTCTAAAGTCAGTACGGTGGGTGGCAATAATCCATCTAACTTGAGTTCTTCTCTTTCTCTTTTTGTAAATGCAGACCCTTTGTTTAGATAAGGTCTCGATAAAATGTTTTTCCCTTGTAATGGTGTTTGAACAAAACTCTTTTGTGCTTCAGTAGAAGATCTCATATGTTATCCCCTTTCCGTTTTTAAATGAATGTAAAAAACAATGTTTTTCTTATGCCATCGGTATCATGAGGTTTAACAAAGATGTTTTCTTGCTACATACAATACTTTTAAACGGAGAAGCTCTTGCTTAAACATAGAATATCCTGAAGGTGGCAATTCAGAATGGTATCTATTTCTTTAGTGATGGCTTAAAAAAATGTATTTGAGTTCTCTTCTGCTGTGAGATAGCTTTTAGGACTACTGATATTGACAGGTAGAAATATAAAAAAGCAGTATTTGGTGCATTTCTTTTAAGCTAGTCATATTCATCATGATTCTCGTCAAAAAGAAGCCCTTGCTAATCATAGCAAAGGCTTCTTTTTGGTGAGCTTCTTCTATAAGTTATGTAAATGATGGAAGCAACCTTAACATATATAAATGGTTTGCATATTTTTCATTGAGGATTTTCCGTTCTTATAACCCGCTTGATAGTAAGCAAATAGTAAAGTATCTCCTACAAATAATTCATTTATCTACTTATTCTTCGTATGGACAAATGATTGGATATTTTAAATTTAAATTACTAATAATAACGTTATATGTCTTTTACGCAAAAGGAGCTAAACAGAGATGGAACTTAAAAAAGTAGCAGGCATCACCTTTTTATCAAGCGTTATCTTATTTTCGGGACCTTTATCATTGGTCAATGCATCGGTAAATGATTCTAAAATGACTGTAAAAAATTCAGTGAAAGAATATCAGCCCAATATAAAGATTTTGGCCACTGGAGGTACGATTGCAGGCTCTTCTGAAAGTAGCACAGACACAACTGGATATGAATCAGGAGCTCTTAACATTAAAACAATTATCAAAGCTGTTCCTCAGTTGAAAAAAATAGCGAATGTAAGCGGAGAACAGGTCGTAAATATCGGAAGTCAAAATATAAATAACAGCATTTTGTTAAAGTTAGCGAAACGAATTAATACACTATTAGCTTCTAAGGATGTTGATGGAATTGTAGTGACACACGGATCTGATACGATGGAGGAAACGGCTTATTTTCTAAATTTAGTAGTAAAGAGTGACAAACCTGTGGTTGTGGTTGGTTCAATGAGACCAGCTACCGCTATAAGTGCAGATGGACCGCTAAACTTGTATAATGCAGTGAAAATTGCTTCTACAAAAGAAGCACGAAATACCGGCGTTTTAGTAGCGCTTAACGATCGAATTGGTGCAGCTCGTTATATAACAAAAACACATACAACGGCAGTAGATACGTTTAAATCCCCTGAACAAGGATATGTAGGAGAAATAGCTGGAGATAAGGTAATATTTTATAACAAACCAACTCGCAAGCATACAACACAATCAATATTCGATGTATCAAAATTAGATAAGCTTCCTGAGGTAGACATCATATATGGGTATCAAAACGACTCTAGGTACTTTTATGACACAGCGGTAAAAGCTGGAGCAAAAGGAATAGTCGTTGCAGGAGCAGGAAATGGGCTGCTATCCGATGCTGCTCTAACAGGTGCTAGAGATGCGGTAAAAAAAGGCGGAGTTATTGTTAGATCTAGCCGGGTAGGAAGCGGAGTTGTGACACATGAAGAATCAGATGATAAAGATAAGTTTGTTACATCCGATTCGCTAAATCCACAAAAAGCCCGTATTCTTTTAATGCTTGCTTTAACGAAAACAAAGGATCCTAAAAAGATTCAAGAATATTTTAATGAGTATTAATCAAAAATATCTTTCATCCTCTGTTTTGACTAAATTTTTTAAGAACAATCGTTAACGACAGCTTATAAGAAGGACATAAAGAGGTTGAGACATCACTAACATACTTTTATCTCAGCCTCTTTTAATTAAGAAAGAAACCATCAGCAGGTTCCTTATTCATTTCCCCAGTTCTTACTTTCTATAATTACATGATTTGATGTGTCGTCTAGTACACGCCATATCAAAGTCTTACCTTCTATATCTTTTAACTCGATAATGCCCTCTAGCTTATTGGTATTTACATGGACCCGTCTCTCATCTATTCTTTGCGCACTTTTTAATCTTGTCCCGAATGTTGCAGGACTTTCTTCCGTTAGCTTTCCAATTACATCTATCATACGCTTGTCAGAAACATAGTTTTCTTTGCTCTCATAGTTTTTATCAGCAGGTTTAATAGCGTGTTCTAACCCATTTTCATACTGGCGCCAATCAACAATTAAAAAAATCGCAAATACTAAAGACACTGTGAGTAACAAACCGTAGGCAACATTTCGTTTCATTTATTTTTGCTCCTTTCGCAGGAATAGGTTGTATCAGAAAATAGTATCGTATCACTTTAAAAAATATTCCTTTTTTAAGAAAAAATAAAAGCAGTTATATTTTTTATAGACCTTCCCTGCTCAAATTGCATGAACCAAGAGAGTTTTGTATACGGCTCATTTTTAGCTGCCACTATTACTTCACCATAAACTAAATTAAAAAAGGGTTTCACTCATCAACGTTCAATGAGTGAAACCCTTTTTTGGATTATCTGAGGCTAGCCGTATCTCTGTTTTTTTGCAGATGAGCTTTATGCAGTATGGCTAATAGGTTAATTTACTACTGAAATATTGCCGTTGTGAGTAGCTAGTTTAATAATATTCTCTCCTTTTCCAATAACAGCATTGTGATCATATTTATTTAGAATATCGACTTTTCCATTGTCCACGGAAACATTAAATTGAACGTTACTTGGTTCTTTTTCTGTCGTAATCTTAATTTTTCCATTGTGCGTTTTAAAGTCAATATCTCGATCAAGTTCTTTTGTTTCAAGAGCGATGCTTCCGTTATGCGTTTCGCCTTCTAAACTACCTTCCACGTTACTCAGCGTTATTTTCCCGTTATTTCCTTTTGCTTGAACCGCTTTTGCTGCAGCATTTTTTATGCTTGTAAGTCCATTGTGTACGCTGGTGTTCAGGTTTTGTGAATCAATGTTCTCTAATTCTACACGTCCATTGTTTGCGCGAATGGAGACATCTGCTGCGCGTAATTTTTTAACGGACACATATCCGTTGTTGCTGGAAATCCCCAATGAATTATAGTGTTTTTCAGGCAGATAAACGTTGATGGATAGCGGTTTTAATACACTAACAATGTCAAAATTGACCCAGCTGCGCTGTTGTTCATTATAGGAGATGAAAAGCGTTGAATTTCTAACGTCAGTAGTGAAGTCTCCTTTTATATTAGGAGATGTTTCACCTTTTAATGTTACTTTGATGTTATCGCTTTTGATAGGGTACACATGAACACGGGTATTATCCGTATCGATGTTTACCTTGGATACTTGATTGCTGTTGATCGTTTTTTCTTTTGAAATAGGTTCAGGATCAATAGCACGATAAGTAAGGAGACTTCCTATAATCCCAACAAGGACGAGAATACCTGCAAGAATGGAGAGTTTCTTTTTATTCAGCACGTTTTAAACCGCCTTTCACCAGTGATACATTGTATTTTAGATAACGTACAAAGCCTTTTATAACTAGCTTTGTCACAACTAACATACCTAACATAATAAAATAGCCAAGTCCGCAAAATGCTAAAGACATAAAAAGATTAAAGAGAAAAAAGCCGCTCGAATGTACAATAGCCTCACCCAGAACTAGAATAGGAGATAGCAAGAAGCATAGACCTATGGCCCAAGCTGACAGAATGAAGCCAGCTAGTGCAACGGCAGGACCAAGAACAATTACTACATTAAAAAAAGCTAAACCAATTACGGCCCAAGTGGCTCTCAAAATATTTTGAGTTGTTGCCTTTGCTGTTGCTTGCTCAACGTGATAATCTGCCAGCAATTCTTTGGCTATTTGATTCGGAGAACCTAAGGAGGTCACAATTTCTTCTTCTGTTTTTCCTTCTTCTAAGCCAATGGAAAAATGCTCTTCATAATCTTGTAAAATATCTGCCCGTTCTTTTGAGGACAATGGTTTTAAAGATTCACTTAGTTGCTGTAAAAATTTACTCTTCGACATTGTTCACACCTTCTTTAATTAATTGATTAACACCTCTTGAAAACTCGTTCCACTCATCGACAAGCTTGTATAAATAATCTCTTCCTTTATCGGTAAGCTGATAATACTTCCTTGAAGGACCTTCTGTAGATTCTTTTAAATACGTTGTAAAATATTCTTCTTTGGTTAACCGGCGCAGAAGAGGATATACTGATCCTTCTGATATTTCAATTTGATCGGAAATTTTTTGAACTAATTCATATCCATAGCGGTCTTTCTTATCAAGTAACACAAGGACACAAAGCTCTAAAACTCCTTTTTTAAATTGTACGTTCACTGTTCTTCATCCTTTTCTTTTCACAGTTCACTACTGTTTATTGTATAGTACCAATTCATAATGATTTCCCAATAATTACAATATATCACCAGCTATTGTTTATTGCAAGGTACTGTTTAATATTTTTTTGAATTTTAACCATCTTTACAGTCGTAAGGTATTTTTTATAAAGCAAGGTTCAACCTTCTTTTTCTAATTAGCTTATATATGGAATTATTTTTAACGCGGCCAAAAGAAAAAGCAGCCTATAACTATAGACTACACAGCAGCGATCAAGCCAGGCTATTTTTCTTTTGCTTGTTTGATAAATAAAAAGAAAACCGTTATTAAGATAAAATAGTTTAGCGGGTTTTTGAAAACGTCCCCGCCTAAAGCCAATTGTAATAAAATCCATAAAGCGAAGATAACTAATATGGCTGGTATTATAAGTTTGTTCATCCATCACTCATCCTTCGTTTAAAAGTAATAAAGCAATCGTGGCTCTCCATGTTTGTTTCATACTATAAAATTAAATCAATAAATAGCTTTGAAAGTATACTGATTGAATGCTTGTAAGAATATCACTTTTAAAGATAAAATTTAACAGTTGTTATCACAATTGATAGAAATGTCTTAAGTAAATTTGATTTTTTGTAATACGTTGAAGAAAAAAGTAACCGTTTTTTTTACATTTTTTAATAATAAAAAACAGTCAATTTTATGACTGTTTTAAGTAGAAAGCTGTAAAATTTTTGAATTTTTAGGTGGTGCAGTATCTGTATAAAAAATTTATCTTTTATACATTAGCTTTTCATTCGCCTACTGAGAAAACGTTGATAAATCAATGCAGGCTTTCAAGATGTTATCACCTCAAAACAGTGAACATTCACAAACCGAAGGTGCACTGCCTCTTTTATAGCCTGCTTAGAACATAAAACGAATATGTACTTAATTATATTTTTGCTGATTTTAAAACCGCCGCCTCTTAATATCAGTACTTTTAATGATCCACCCCCTCACCCACTTAATTATGAATACAATCACTTGTGGCCTTAGACTATAGGGTTATCTCAGTGTTGATATATAATCGTATTTATTTTTTACTTTGAGTAGGCCTTTTTTGCTCAAACTTCTTCTCCTGATAGCGTTGATAAAACCAAATAGCAATAGCTAGCCAGCAACCGCTAGCAAAATACCCTCCAATAACGTCGCTAGGATAATGTACACCTAAGTAAATACGACTAATACCTATTGCTAGAATCATCGTAATGCTAATAACGATTAAAAGTGTACGTCCCCAGCGAGTAGGAATATGACGCCAGAGCAAGAATGAAAGGACGCCGTAAACAGCAAAGGCACTCATGGCATGTCCACTTGGAAAACTATAACCATTGATTTCAATTAATCGATGGAAATCAGGACGTGCACGATGAAAAATTAGTTTTAGCAGCTCATTGAGGATTGGAGAACCTACAATAATCGAGATAAATAAAATAAGCTCGGTTCGATGTTTTAATACTTTATAAAGAAAAAATAAACTAAAGAGAGAAATAACTGTCACGGATGGTGTAGAGCCTATGAAAGTAAAGCACTTCATAATAACCGTTAACCCAGGAGACTCGACCCCTTGAATAAACGATATAATATAGTTATCAAATGCCACAATCTTTGATCCACTAATTAAAATAGCTATCCCACTAAAACAAATAAGGGACAGCACGCTTAACATAAAAGCAAGTGTAAATTGAAATTTCAACTTCATACTAGACACCTCTATTTTCTATTCTTTATCAAGCTATTTTTGATGAAAGGTGATAAGGTCTTTTTATTTTTAGATTTTAATATTTCTTTACTTTTGAAATTAGGAGTATTAAAAATAAAAGAGTTTGTTTTATATTCACACTTATAAAGAGTTATTAAACAGAGGCAATACAACCGTTACATTTGTTCCTTTGCTTTCTTTACTCTCGATGTTAATGGTACCGTGGTACTTCTCAACCCATCGTTTGGCTATAGCCAGTCCTAAGCCAAGTCCTCCTTGCTTTCTGCTCCTTGCCTTATCAACTCGATAAAATCTATTTAAAATATAGGGGATATCTTCTTCTGGGATTCCAATTCCTTTATCCATTACTTTAAGGTATACTTTTTCATTGATTAGAGAACAGTCTATAACTACTTCTTTCTCTTCCTTTTTGGAATATTTGACTGCATTATCTAACAAAATGATTAATATTTGTTCTAGATGCCGAGAAGAAATATTCACATACAGACTTTCATGAGAATGTCTTATTTTAAACTCATAGTTGCTATACAGTACTTCAAAATTCCTTACAACATGTTGTACAGCCGTCCATACGTTGATAGGTTCAACATCTACAGGGTTTATCAGGCTATTTTCGGCACGGGATAACTCTAATAATTCTTGCACAAGATTCGTTAAACGGTCTACTTCTTTCAGGCTGGATTTTAAGGATTTATCTAGTACTGCCGCATCATTTTTGCCCCAGCGATTTAACAACATCAAATGTCCTTGGATAATGGCTAACGGAGTTCTTAATTCATGTGAAGCATCCTCTACAAACTGTTTTTGCTGTAAGAAAGAGTCTTCGAGGCTATCCATTAACTCATTAAATAAACTGCCTAATTGGGCAAATTCATCGTTTTTTTCATTAACTGGAACCCGTTCTTCAAGGCCATTTATTTTTATTTTTTTCATCGTCAATGTTAACGCTTGAATGTTAGATAGTATTTTCTTTGCTAAAATTGTTCCACCGAGAATACTAAAGACTAGTGAACCTACTCCTGCAGCAAGCATTAATAAAAACACCTTATCCATAAAAGCATCGGACATCTCCATATTTCTAATAATTTCAACAGTTCCAGTGAAGTTGTCGGTGACGATTGGAGAACGGAGAACGAGTAGACGTTCATCGTGGTTTCGAATCACTTTGTACTCTTGGTGCTTCACCGTTTTCGGTTGCTGCCAGTTTGGTGAAACATTATTTGATGTGCTGGTTATGACGTTCCCTTTCATATCAAGAACACGAATCAACTGATTCTTTTCATTAATTTTCGTTAAGTACCCTTTACTGTTTTTGATTTGTTTTAAAGATAAAGGTTCATCATCAGATTGAATAAAAGCGAGAACCTCTTTTAATTGATGAATACCATTTTGCTTTTCATAATTTAAAATGCCATTATTAATCACAATATATTGAAAGACATTATAAGAAAGAAAAAGAAAAAATAAAAACATGGAAGACCATAAAGTTATCTTCCATCTTATAGGTAAATCTTTTATATATTTTATCCATTTTCTCATTCACGCATCACGTACCCGACCCCTCTAACGGTTTGAATATATAACTCTTTGTCCTCTGCACTTAATTTATTTCTTAAATATCTAACATATACATCTACAACGTTCGTTTCAACAACTGAATCGTATCCCCACACTTGTTCTAAAAGCATATCTCTCGTTAATACTTTATTAACGTTACGCATGAAAATAGCTAGAAGCTCAAATTCTTTGTTCGTGAGTTCAATCAGCATTTTCTCTTTTATCACCGTTCTTGATTCCAAATCAAGTTCAATATCTTTAAATGTTAATAATAGCTTTTGATCTAAGATCTTGTTGTTTTCTTGACGTCTAAAAATGACTCTCATTCTTGCAAATAATTCTTCAATTGCAAATGGTTTCGACAAATAATCGTCAGCTCCATTATCAAGCCCCATTACCCTATCCATGACGCTATCCTTAGCCGTGAGCATAATAACAGGAGTATCCTTAGTTGTTCTTAGTCTTCTGCATACTTCAATTCCATTTAATCCAGGCATCATTAAATCCAGTAATATAATATCGTACTTCTGCTTGGTTGCTTTATCTAAACCAGTACGACCATCGTAAGCTACGTCAACTAAATATCCTTCATATTTTAGTTCTAATTCTAAAAATTCTACTAATCCTTCTTCATCCTCTATAATCAGTACCTTTTGCATATAAAGTACTCTCCTTTGTCTAAAAATAAAAAACGTAAAAACTTCTTCTACAAATGAATACTAATACTATAGCTATACCCCTCAACTCTGAAAGACAATAAAAAGAAATATGAAATAAGTTTTCTATGATTTTCTTACTTATAAGCTTTTCTTCAATTTATCAAATAAAAATTAGATTTGAATAAAAAAGAGATTAAGAATAAATGAATTTATTTCTTAATCATCTTTAATGAATCATATAAAGTTGCTCACGGGCTCTCCTTAAGATCATTAGCATAAAACGTCTGAACTGCGTGTGTATATTTTCACCAATAAAATTCAACATTCAGAAATGAAATCTAGTACTTGTTCCTTTAAATTTCTTTAATGGTGTATCCTATACCTCGAACAGTCTCAATGAGTGAGGTACTAAATCCTTCTTCAACTTTCTTTCTCAAATAACTTATATAAACATCAAGTATATTTGTATCTCCTTTGTATTCATATCCCCATACATTTAGTAAGATACCTTCACGTGTAACTGTCTTATTTTTATGGAGGACTAAGTAAATTAATAAATTGTACTCTTTAGGGGTTAAGCAAATTTTTTGCCCAGCTCTAGTTACCTCTCTTGATTCAGTATTGATAACCATATCTTTAATTAATAATAAAGAGTCTTTTTCTACCTTATCCCTAATAATAAGATGTTTATAACGTAGTAAAGAACGTATCCGAGCCAGCAATTCTTCAGTTTTAAATGGCTTAGTTATATAATCGTTTGCGCCATGATCTAACCCCATTATTTTGTCTAGAGTTGAATTACGGGCTGTTAAAAGGATAATAGGCACGTAACTTTCTCTCTTTCTTAACTTACGCAAGACCTCTATACCGCTCATTTCCGGTAGCATAATGTCAAGTAAAATTAAATCAAACATATGTGATAAGGCCACTTCGAGACCATCTTTTCCATTGTTTTTAATTTTGACTTGGTAACCTTCATGTTCAAGTTCCATTTTTAATATGTTGCCTATTTCTACTTCATCTTCCACAATTAAAATACTTTCTTTCATATAACCCCTCTTTGCAATCTCTATATTTTTGTTTTGCATATCGTTCTTTCCATAATAAAGAGAAGTGTATAGCTATCACAAACCAACATCTCATTGGAAAATAGGAAATTTTAAGTACTCAACATAAAAATATACGATAAAAGACGTCTGATATGATATCAAATTCCCTACCCATTGTTCTTTGCTTTAATAACAATTACTTCACTAATATCATTAAAGTTGGATGAGGGTTTTACAACGGCCAATTGCGTTAGTCCATATTCATCAGGTTTTACTTTAATTACTTTTCCTAAGGCTAATTTCCCTTGAAAGATTGAACTGATGGGAGAGGTTTGAACTTTATCTCCTACATTAACCTCAGCTCCACTAGGGATTTTTCTAATAATTAAATTACCTTTTTTATCATCATAGCCTTCTAATGTTCCATTCACGCTTTTCCTATCCTTTAACATTACCGCCATGCGATTTGTCCTAAAGTTTGAGCTAATTAATTCTACTATAGATGTTGACGAAAAAACTTTGGATACCTTCCCAATAACTCCATTTGTGCCAAGCACATTCATGTCTATTTTCATTCCCTGCTTCTTTCCTCTGTCAATTGTTATTTCATTGTTCCAATTATTCGTTGATCGACCAATTACGGTAGCTGTTACAGGGTTATAGGCTTTCACCTCATCTTCTGCTTTTAAAACTTCTTTTAATACTTTATTTTCATATTCCAACTTATAAACATTTGCCTCCTCCTGATTTTCAGTGGCTAGCTTATTCTTTAAGGTAGAGTTTTCTCTGTAAGTGGAAAATAATTGACTCACTTGTTGAGGTTCACTCCAAGAAAGCTTGTCTAACGAAGGTAAGCTACCTTTGTACAAGGTTCCAACAAAAATAATTCCTCCTACAGTAAGAATTCCTCCTATTAAATTATATCTATATCTTTTCTTCTTTCTTTGAAAACGTATCAAACTGGCACCTTCCTACCAATAGCCATGCTATTTATAATATCAGCTGTTTCTTAAAAACTTCTTAAGTATCATCATCTTTGACCTCTTAACAACTGTTCAACGTTCCCCTTCTTTTAATGAATTATACTTATTTTCTAGTTTGAGAAGCTAAAGTCATAACGTTATGTTTTAAAATTTGGCTCACATAATTTAAATTTAATGCTGTGTAATGAAATTAAAATGAAATTAAAATGAGAATTTAATAAAAAATAAATATTTTATTTTTATAAAAACATCATGGTGCAACAGAGTTGATAAAACATTTAATCAAAAACATTAATAAAAAGTTTTTTATAGAAATCTCATTAAATTTTTATTTACTTTTCATTTTGATTTTAGAAAAAGACTGTACAGTTTGAATTGCAGTGATGAAGCTTTTAAAGAATTTTTTAAAGAAAAATGTTAGGCAAGTGTGCCGTTTATTTAAGAGAATAAACAGTTAGCACAAGAAGGAGAGAAAAATTAAAAATGCAAGTATCTTCGCCAATGAATAAAATTGCACAAATTACACTTGTTTTTTGGATTATGAAGATTTCTGCTACGACACTGGGTGAAACCGCAGGGGACTTATTAGCACAAACATTAGGAGTTGGATATGCAGTTAGTACGCTGATCTTTTTTAGCATATTTTTAATTACACTTGTAGCTCAACTAAGCTCTAAAAGGTATATTCCGGCCCTCTATTGGACCGTTATTCTGTCAACTAGCGTAGCTGGCACAACTATGTCTGATTTTATGGATCGTACACTGGCATTAGGTTACGCAAAAGGCTCTATGATATTAATTACTATATTGTTGTCGATATTTGCATATTGGTATTTTAGCGAGCGTTCATTAAATATCAATTATATTAGAAACCGCAAGGCTGAAGTACTTTATTGGATTGCCATCCTTTTCTCAAACACATTAGGTACAGCTTTAGGAGATTTTTTGTCAGATACGTCTGGCCTTGGATATATAGGGGGAGCTATTTTAATCGGGAGCTTACTAGCATTCATCGCTATATGTACCTTCTATACAAAGATTTCTCGTGTATTTTTATTTTGGGTAGCATTCGTTTTGACTCGACCTTTCGGAGCAACATTTGGAGATCTTTTGACAAAACCACATGGAAAAGGTGGTTTAGACTTAGGTACGACAGGCTCTTCTCTAGTCCTAGCCTCCATTCTTATTGCCTTTATGATTTATACGACATTTAAACAAAATAACGTAAGCTCAGAACAAGCGCTGTAGGCTTTCTTTTTTATTTAATACATTATAAAATTCATAAAAAGAAAAAATCCAATGAAGTGACTGATTGCATGAATCCTCTTGTATGATTTGAATCATCGGAATACATGGAAGGCATTTATAACCGTCTACCCAATTGGATTGTTCTTCAAAGTTATTAGTGATTTTATCTACTCTAATCAACACAAGTAGCATATTCCTTAATGACTGTTACTGGATATGATTAAATGAATAGCAGAAAGATATACTATAAACAAGTAGGTTACTCTCCTAAAACACACGACTAATATGACTGTTAGTCGTGTGTTTTATTTCCTGTATGTACAATATTCTATGGAGCATATTAATTGCAGACACAAAAAAAGCTCACCTTAAAAGGTCAGCCTAAATAGGGGAGTTCTATAGAAAATGTTGTATTGCATTACTGAAATTTATACTAGCATCTAATAGTGAAAAACTGGTGAAATATACGTCATACTTATCTTTTTAAAAATTTCTTCTTTGAAAAATGAAGTCTATGTTTTAAGCTCTCACTATAAAAGCGTGAACTCGTTATAGTCCATGCATTTATACACCTTTGTTCCATTAAGATCTATGAAAGTTAACCGGTTTCTAATCATCTTCTGTTCGTTCAAGCCGGCTCTTTTTCGGTACTTCTTTTTTTCTTCAATCGCTACCCACATTAAATATGCAGCTATGCAAATTTTTTATTATTAGTTATTCATGAATCTTCCATCCATTTAAGGCTTTAGCCGTATCAGCGATAAAATGATCAATAATTTCACTTTTCCCACTGTCCATAACGGCAATTTCTGCCATGTCTTTATCACTTAAAGTGAAATCCCAGACGTTAAAGTTTTCAGCGATGCGTTCTTTATGAACAGATTTTGGAATGGTAACGACACCACGTTGAATATGCCAGCGCAAAATAACTTGTGCCACTGTTTTTCCATATTTCGCTCCAATACCGGAAAGTAATTCATTTTGGAAGATATTATTTTGACCTTCTGCAAATGGTCCCCATGCTTGTATTTGCACACCGTATTCTTTCATCACTTTCTTTGCGGCTTTCTGTTGAAAGAACGGATGGTTTTCCACTTGGTTTACAGCCGGCACAACTTCATTATTTAGAATTAAATCAACTAGACGATCCGGATAGAAGTTGGATACACCGATAGCACGAATTTTCCCTTCCTCATAAATCTCCTCCATTGCGCGCCAAGAACCATAATAATCATTAAACGGCTGGTGGATTAAATACAAATCAAGATAATCAAGCCCCAGCTTTTCCAAAGAAACGTTAAAGGCTTTTTTGGCACTTTCATAACCTTGATCCTGAACCCAAAGCTTTGTTGTGATAAAAAGCTCTTCTCTTGGAATGCCAC
>Ga0209574_10000154_pt1 | contig 18833 bp, 21 predicted proteins | sample AgamicMgMarz_FD_187168 | JGI IMG/M metagenome (GOLD analysis project Ga0209574, IMG submission 187168) | Agave microbial communities from Guanajuato, Mexico - Mg.Ma.rz (SPAdes) (version 2) | ecosystem: Host-associated > Plants > Phyllosphere > Phylloplane/Leaf | place: Guanajuato, Mexico... | reverse complement strand
TCGCCCAGGTGCGTCCACCCGGCTGGGCGCTCTACTTCAAGGGCGGCTGGGGCTCCGGCAGCGGCGCCGTGGATCACCAGGTCGCGCTGCTGCGGCGCGGCGGGCGGCGAGTGTCGGTCGCGATCCTGACGACGAGCTCGCCAAGCCATGCGTACGGGAAGCAGACGCTGCGGCGGGTGGCGGCGGCGCTGCTGCGCGGGTTGGCGGCCGGGCCGCGCCAACTGCAGCAACCAAGGGGTAGCGTCCTGGGTTTACCACCGTACGGGTGGTCCAGGCAGGACGGTGCGCTAGAGATCGGCTGATTTCGCCGCCACGTCCGGGCCCGCCAGCAGCGCCACCTGCAGGTAGACGAGCACCGGCTCCAGCGCCGGCAGGTCCTCGGCGCCGCTTTCGCGAATGTGGCGCACCACCACGTCGTCGACCGCGGCGACGACCGCGTGGAAGACCTCGGTCGGCAGCCGCGGCTGCGCTCCGCGGCGCTCGTGGATCAGCTCGGCGTAGCGATCGCGCAGCGCCTCGCGGCGCTCCAGCGCGCGCGGGCCGGCGGCCGCCACTTCGACCAGGTACACGCGCGCCAACGCCGGGTCGGCGGCCAGCCAGCGCAGGTAGGCCGCGATCCCCGCCCGCGTCCGCTCGAGCCAGTTGCCCTCGCCGGCGTGCGCCTCCTCGACCCGTGCCAGCAGCTCCTCGCTGGCGGCCTCGTAGGCGGCCAGGAAGCAGTCCTCCTTGTCGGTGAAGTGGTCGTAGAAGGTCGCCTTGGAAACACCCGCCCGGCGCACCACGTCGTCGATCGTCGCGGCGCCGTAGCCGCGCGCGGCGACCGCCCCTCCGACCGCCTCGAGCAGGCGCGTTCGCTGGGACGCCTCGACCACGTCGCGGTCGAGTCCATGGGTGCCGCGGGGAAGGCGGCGAGGGATGTCGGGCGATGGCTGCGCCATTGTGTACGCCTTGGTACATTACAGCGCATGGACCTCACGCTCTCGCCCTCCGAGGCGGCATTCCGAGACGAGCTGCGTGTCTGGTTGGCCGAGCACCACCCCGGTGAGGACCCGCCCGGGGACGACGAGGCCTTCGAGCACCGGCGCGAGTGGCAGCGCAAGCTCTTCGAGGCCGGCTACGCCGGCTTCGCCTGGCCGAAGGAGTACGGCGGCCGTGGCGCGACGATGGTCGAGCAGGCCCTCTTCGGCGAGGAGATGGCCCGTGCCAAGGCGCCCTCGCCGGTGAACGTGCTCGGCATGGTCATGGGCGGGCCCGTGGTGATCACGCACGGCACCGACGAGCAGAAGGAGCGCTGGCTGCGCCCGATCCTGACCGGCGAGGAGATCTGGTGCCAGGGGTTCTCCGAGCCGGAGTCGGGCTCCGACCTGGCCTCGCTCAAGACCAAGGCGGTCAAGTCCAACGGCGACTGGATCGTCACCGGCCAGAAGGTGTGGACGACCTACGCCCACAAGGCCAAGTGGTGCATGCTGGTCGCCCGCACCGACCAGGACGTGCCCAAGCACCAGGGCCTCACCTACTTCATCATGGACATGGAGCAGGAAGAGGTGCAGGTGCGCCCGCTGCACCAGATCACCAAGGAGCCGGAGTTCAACGAGCTCTTCATCGAAGAGGCGCGCATCCCGGACGAGAACGTCGTCGGCGGAGTGGGCAACGGCTGGGCCGTCGCGATCACCACGCTCATGAACGAGCGAGCGGGCCTCGGGGCCGCCGCGGCCGCCGGCGTGCGGATGGGGCTGGAGGAGCTCAAGCAGCTCGCCCACGACCGCGGCGTCGACCAGGACCCGCTGATCCGCCAGCGGCTCGCCCAGCTGGAGATCGAGGTCGAGCTGCTGCGCCTCAACTCGTGGCGCGGCCTGACGCAGATCATGAAGCGCGGGGTGCCAGGCCCGGAGGGATCGCTGCCGAAGTGGCAGTGGGGCGAGATCAACCAGGCTCTGACCGAGCTCGCCGTCGACATCCTCGGCGAGGAGGGCGCCTACTGGGACTCGCCTTGGACCTACCGCCTGCTGCGCTCGCGCGCCAACTCGATCGAGGGCGGCACGACCGAGATCCTCAAGAACATCATCGCCGAGCGCGTGCTCGGTCTCCCGAAGCTGAGGTAGGCCCGAAGCGGCCGGCTCGGCCGGCCGCGCAGGGAAAGGAATCGCATGAACTTCGACTTCTCAGACGACCAGCAAGCGATCAAGCGCACCGCGAAGGACCTGCTCGCCGACCGCTTCAAGCTCGAGCGCGTGCGGGAGCTGGCCGATGCCGGCGCCTACGACGAGGACGCCTGGAAGGAGCTCTGCGAGCTCGGCTGGCCGGGCATCTTCGTCGAGGAGCAGTACGGCGGCCAGGGGCTCGGCATCGTCGAGCTGATCATCGTGACGGAGGAGCTCGGATACACGCTCGCGCCGGTGCCGTTCCTCTCCAACGCGGCCGCCGGTCTGATGATCCAGGCCGCCGGTTCTGACGAGCAGAAGCAGCGCTGGCTGCCCGGCATCGCGTCCGGCGAGGCGCGCGGCGCGGCGGCGCTCGTCCGGGGCGGCGAGGCGAAGCTCGTCCCCGACGGCGACAGCGCCGAGGTGATCGTGCTGTGCGCCGACGGCGGCGCGTCGATCGTCGAGCGCTCCGCCGCCGACGTCGAGCCCGTGGCGACCATGGACTCCACGCGCCGCTACGCCCGCGTGCGCGCCCGCGGCGGCGAGCCGCTCCCGGGCGAGGTGGGCCCCGGCGTCGGCGCCGGGCTGCTGGCGGTCGCGGCCGAGCTGACCGGGGTGGCCCAGCGCGCCATGGAGATGGCCGTCGAGTACGCGCGCGACCGCAAGCAGTTCGGGCGGCCGATCGGCGCCTACCAGGCCGTGTCGCACCGGTGCGCGCAGATGCTGCTCGAGACCGAGGGCGCGCGCTCGGCGACCTACTACGGCGCCTGGACGGCGGACGCCCAGCCCGAGTCGCTCGAGCTGGCCGCCTCGATGGCCAAGGCCTACTCCTCCGACGCCGGCTGGCGCGTGTGCTCCTCGTCGCTGCAGGTGCACGGCGGGATCGGCTTCACGTGGGAGCACGACCTGCACTTCTTCCTCAAGCGGGCGAAGGTCGACGCCCTGCTCTGGGGCAGCGCCAGCGAGCATCGCGAGCGGGTCGCGGACCTGTCGGCGGTCGGCGAGGCAGCGGCGGTCTGAGCGAGCCTAGGGCTGCTTGCGCGTCAGCGCCGCCGCCAGCGGCGACAGCACGCCGAGCTTCTCGTGCTCCGGTGGGCGCTCCCACTGGACCTCCGCCCGCGGCTGGGAGACCACGTGGTGCACGGTGACCGAGGTGAGCTTCTCGAGCCGATGCGGCAGGTCGAGGCCGAGCCAGCGCGACGATCCGGTTGGCAGCGTCGAGACCACGATCTCGTCGAAGAGCATCGGGTCCCAGAGTTCCATCGTGGCGACGATCGGGTCGGGGTCGCCCACCTGCCCGCTGACGTTCTCGAGCCCCGCCGCACGCATCGCCTCCAGCGCCTCGGCCAGCCGGCCATCGGCGCCGTCGCCCTCGCGGGGCATCAGCAGCGTGAAGCGGCAGGCCCCGCGACTGGCGCGCTCGCGCAAGGCGTTCAGCAGCTCAGCGGAGGTAGCGGTCACGTTGGCGACCACAAGGACGTGGAACTCCCAAGCCATGGCACCTCCTCGGTGCTCTTGCCGTTGAGTCGAGAGTAGCGCGCGGCTCAGCCGGCCGCTTCGGCTTCGCCGCGATAGCTCGGCAAGCCGGCCTCGTGGGCCTGGATCGGCCCGCGCCGCTCGGATCCGAGCGCGATCTGGTCGAGCCGGGCGATCTCCCGCTCGCCTTCCACGCGGGCGGGATGCTCGGACGGGAGGTCCTTGATCAGCGTGTGGATGCGGTTGCGCAGCTGGAGCGCGAAATGGGGCGTGGACGCGCCCATCAACTGGCGCACGTCCTCCACGGTGGGCTCGCGCTGTAGGCGATCGCTGCGCTCGTACTCGCTCATGCGAAGCCGAATCCTACGCGCCGCTCTAGGGCGCGTTCGACTGAACCGGGATCAGCTCGGTCGTCGCGTCGATGCGCGCCTGCTCGTCGACCGAGATCGCCTCGTCGTCGCCCAGGATCCATGCGCGGTTGTAGACGGCCTGGCCGGGGTCGTCCTCGTAGCCGGGCTGGACGCTCAGCAGATAGGCCTCGAGCGGGCGCGGCAGCTCGTCGGCGTCGTCGGTGAGCAGCAGCGGTGCGAACACCCCGCGGGTGGCGAGCGATGCCGCGGCGGCCACGTCGAGCGGGCGGTCCACGTTGGCGATTGCGAAGTTGTAGCCGGGCACCACGATCCCCCAGCCGAAGTCGCCCTTCTCGTAGCGGGCGAACGCGATCGCGTTCTCCACCGGCGTCGGCGCCGCGATGCGGTTGACCGACCCGGCCAGCTTGCGGTCGCGCAGCTGTCTCTCGACCGCCTCGGAGATCACGCTCGGGGGGCCGAGCAGGAACACGTTCGCGCCCTCGTGGCCGGCCAGCGCCCGGCGCACGGGCGCGGGGATCGAGTTGCGCTTCACCGGCAGCGCGGCGTCGCCGGACCGGGCCGACCACGACGCGGCGGGCAGCGCCCACTCGGGCCTGTCGGCCGAGTAGAGCACGACGTCGGTCGACGGCCTGCCGCGCGCGGCCGACACGAAGCGGTCGATCGCGGCGGCGCGCTCGAACGCGTTCTCGCCCTGGACGACCGCGGTCTTGAACCCGTCCGGGCGCGCCACGTCCTGGCCGATCCTGATGACCTGCGCGTCCTTCGACAGGTCCGAGCCCTTGGGGTCGAGGCGCTGGAGAGTGTCGTCGCTCACCGGCGGCAGGTCGTCCCCGTCGGACAGCAGCAGCGGAGCGCCGATCGGCGGCCCGGCGAGGACCGCCGCGGCGATTGCGGTCCGCCAGTCCTCGGAGTCGACCAGCACCACCGCGGTGGGGCGGTCCGCACTGCTCGTGGAGGGGAACAGGGCGCTCGCGACTCCGGCGGCGTCGGCTACCGCGTCGGCGCCCCCGACCCGGATCGTGTTGCGGGTCGCGCCGGCGGGGAAGCCGAGCTTCGCGGCTGCCTGATCGTCCTCCGACTCGACGCCGAGCTGGGGCGAGCTGCCCTCGTCGTCGCCGAGCGAGCAGCCACCGAGCAAACCGAGCAGAAGCAGCGCGATGACGAGGCGACGCATGGCGGCGCAGGTTAGCCGGGTGTAGAGCGGAAACCCCGTGGGTAGCCTATGATTGACTCGTCAGTCAACGGGCCGGAGGCCGTCACCGTGGATTTCAAGCTCAACGACGAACAGCTCGAGTTCCAGGAGCACTGTCGCCGCTTCGCGCGCGAGGTGATCCGCCCGGCGGCGGCCAAGCACGACCGCGAGGAGAGCGTGCCGTGGGAGGTCATCAAGGCCGCGCGCGAGTGGAACCTGCACGGGCTCGAGACGATCCAGCGGATGGGCAGCGACCCGGATGGGCTGGTCAGCTGCATCTACGCCGAGGAGCTGCACTGGGGCTGCGCCGGCATCGCGCTGGCGATCCAGGGCGGGTCGCTGGCCGCGGCGGGCATCGCCAGCTCCGGCACCCCCGAGCAGATCGGCCGCTGGGTGCCCGAGTGCTTCGGGCTGGGCGACGAGATCAAGCTCGGCGCGTACGCGGTGACCGAGCCGAGCGCCGGGTCCGACGTGCGCTCGCTGCGCACGACCGCCACCCGTGACGGCGACGAATGGGTGCTCAACGGCACCAAGGTCTTCATCACGAACGGCGGCATCGCGGACGTGACCGTGGTGGTCGCGACCGTCGATCCCGACCTCGGCCACCGCGGCCAGGCTTCGTTCGTGGTCCCCAAGGACACGCCCGGCCTGTCGATGGGCAAGAAGGAGTCCAAGCTGGGCATCCGCGCGTCGCAGACCTCCGAGGTCATCCTCGAGGACTGCCGCGTGCCGATGGAGTACCTGCTCGGCGGCGAGGAGAAGCTCGAGAAGAAGCTGGCCCGCGCGCGCTCCGGCGAGTCCACCGGCCGCTCCTCGGGCGCGCTTGCGACGTTCGAGCTCACGCGCCCACTGGTGGGCGCCTCGGCGCTCGGCATCGCCCAGGCCGCCTACGAGTGGACGCTCGAGTACCTCGAGGACAAGCAGGAGGACGGCATCCCGCTGCTCGAGCAGCAGCGCATCCAGCAGGTGCTCGCCGAGGTGGCAACCGAGATCGAGGCCTCGCGGATGCTGGTCTGGCGCGCGGCCTGGATGGGGCGTAACGGCATCCCGCTGACGGGCGGCCAGGGCTCGATGTCGAAGCTGAAGGCGGGCGACGTCGCGATGTGGGCGACCACGACGCTGATGGACCTGGTCGGCCCGTTCGCCCAGACCACCGACTGCCCGCTGGAGAAGTTCTTCCGCGACGCCAAGATCTACCAGCTCTTCGAAGGCACGGCCCAGGTGCAGCGGCTGGTCATCGCGCGCATGCAGCGCTCCGAGTACCAGCAGCGCCGCGAGGAGGGCCCCGCGGCCCAGGACAACGGCACCAAGATCGGCGACGTGGTCCGCGAGGCCACAGCCACGCTCTCCTCGAGCTGAGCGAGCGGGTTCTCACTCGCAAGGAGCTGACCGCGGCGCTCGCCGCGCGACAGCTGCTGCTCGAGCGCGGGCGGCTCGACCCGGCGCAGGCGATCCGCCGGCTGACGCCGCTCCAGGGCCAGGATTCCCCGGCGCCGTACGTGGCGCTGTCGGCGCGGCTCGACGGCTTCGCGCCCGCGCAGCTGCACGGCGCGCTCGATGCGGGCGGCGTCGTCAAGACCACGATCATGCGCATGACGCTGCACCTGGTCGCCGGCGCCGACTACCCGGCCTATCACCAGCTCGCCCGTCAGACGCGCGTGCGCAAGTGGCGCAAGGACTACACGCACCTGGACGAGGAGAAGGTCGTGGCCGCGCTGGGCGCCTGGCTGCGCGAGCCGCGCACGAACACCGAGATCCGCGAGCGCGTGGGCCGCTACGACGGCGTGCCGACCGACCACGAGTGGCACGCGATCATGTTCGCTCGCAACCTGCTGCCGCTCGTCCAGCTGCCGCCGGCGGGCTACTGGCGCGAGCGGCGCCGCCCCCGGTTCGTGGTCGACCCGCGCCCGCTGCCCGATCCCGACGACGCGGCGACGCTCGTGCTCGAGCGGTACCTGAACGCCTTCGGGCCGGCGAGCAAGCGCGACGTGGCCGCGTGGGCGGGCGTCGCCCAGCGTGACTTCGCGGCCGGTTGGGAGCGGCTCCCGGTGGTGGCGTACCGCGACGAGGAGGGGGAGGAGCTGTTCGACCTGCCCGGCCAGCCGCTGCCACCCGCGTCCACGAAGCTGCCGGTGCGCTTCCTGTCGCGCTGGGACCAGGCGCTGCTGGCCTACGCGGACCGCGACCGCATCATCCCGCCCGAGCTGGCCCCCCTGAAGCTGACGCTGAGCGGCGACCAGACGGTGACGGTGGACGGGCGCGTGGCGGCGTCCTGGAAGCTGGAGCGCGCGACCCGGCGCGTGAAAGTCGCGATCGAGCCGCACACCGACATCCGCCGCTCGGCCCACGCGCAGATCCGCGCTGAGGCAAAGCGCACGGCGCGCTTCATGGAGCCGGCGGCAGCTCGCTTCGAGGTCGTCGGTCTGTCCTGACGGGTCGGGGCCTTGCCGGATGCACCGCGCGCAGCCGGTGCACGGGCCCGTAGACCCCGGCGACCTTGAGGCGGAAACGTCGGTCGCTGGTCGCGCCGAAGATCGGCTCGCGCGGCAGCGACAGCGCCGCCCACGGTCCCGGGCCCGAACAGCCGCAGGCCGTTTCGTAGCCGGCGCTCCGCGCCGCCGCGACGGTCCGCTCGTCGTACTGACCGAAGGGGTAGGCCATCGACTGCACGGGTCGATCCACGATCTCCTCGAGCTCGCGCCGGCTGCGCTCGAGCTGCTCCCGAGCCGCGCCTGGCGTCAGCTCCGGCAGGCGCAGGTGATCGACGGAATGAGCTCCGATCTCGACGCCGTCGCCGGCGAGGCCGCGCAGCTCGTCGTGCGTGAGGACGCGCTCCTCGGGCAGGTGGGGATGCCGCCCGCCCAGCCATGCGGTTGCGATGTAGAAGGTGCACTGCATACCCCGCTCGGTCAGCTCCGGCAGCGCTTCGGAGGTCACCTGCGCCAGTCCGTCGTCGAAGGTGATCGCGCCGAAGCCCAGCGCGCTCCCGGCCCGGACGCGGCGCCAGAGCTCGCTGACCGTCACCATGCGATAGCCGAGCGCGCCCAGCCGGTCCAATTGACCGGCAAACCGCGCGCGAGCGATGAACAGGTCGTCCGGATCGGGGCCGGCCGGCGCACCGATCCCGTGGTAGCAGAGGATGAACGGGGGCCGCGTCCCGGTTGCCAGCGCGGCGGCGCCCGTGCTCCAGACGGCGAGCTCGGCACGAAGCCGGCCACGCCAGGCCGTCTTGGAGCTCGCGCGCACTGGTTCCTTTTTAAGGGCCCTGAAGCGCCAACCGCGGCTTGTAACGGGATCGTTGGCCTGTCGTTACCAAACGCGGCGCGACGGTAGGGCCCGGCGTATGCTCGACCGCGTGAACGTCCCGCTCGCGCACGTCGGCGGCGGCGTCTTCGAGCCGCTCCAGCTCGCGCCGCCATTCCTGGCGCTCGCCGCCTACTGGATCCGCGCCCGGACGCTCGCGCGCCAGGGCCGCCCCGTCGCGCCCTGGCGGATGGCCAGCTTCGGGCTCGGCGTCGGGCTGATCCTGATTGCGCTGCTCTCGCCGGTGGCGCACATCGGTGGCGAGCTGGTCCTCGCCCACATGGCCCAGCACGTGCTGATGGCCGACCTCGCGGCGCTGCTGCTGGTGCTCGGGCTGACCGGTCCACTGCTTCAGCCGCTGCTGGCGACGCGCCTCGCGCACCGGCTGCGCGTGCTCGCCCACCCGGTCGTGGCGTTCTCGCTCTGGGCGGTCGACCTGTACGTCTGGCACATCCCGGCGCTCTACCAGGCCGCCGTCGCCCACGACTCCGTGCACGCCCTGCAGCACACGAGCTTCGTCTTCTTGGGCTTCACGATGTGGCTGGCCCTGCTCGGCCCGCTGCCTCAGCCAGCCTGGTTCGGGAACGGCGCGAAGCTCGTCTACATCGTGGCGGTGCGGCTGACCGGCGCGCTGCTCGGCAACGTCTTCGTCTGGTCGGGCGCCGTCTTCTACCCCGACTACCGGCCCGGCGAGGCGAGCTGGGACATCACGCCGCTGCAGGACCAGGGCGCGGCCGGCACGATCATGATGATCGAAAGCAGCATCGTGACCGTGGTCCTGCTCGGGTGGCTGTTCGTCAAGACGGCGCGCGAGTCCGAGGAACGCCAGGAGCTGCTCGAGCTGGCCAGCGCGCGCGGCCTCGAGCTGAGCGAGCGGCGCGCCGCCCGCGCCGTCGCGTCCGGGCGCGGCGACGAGCTTCGCCGCCGGCTCGAGCGAGCCTAAGCGTCGCCGCGGTCGGCCTCGAACCGCTCGCGCTCGGCCAGGCGGATGTCGCGCCGCAGCTGCGCTTCGCGCGCGCGGCGCTCCTCCACGGGCGTCTCGGGCGCGAGCGGGGGCACCGACGCGGGCTGCCCCTCCTCGTCGAGCGCGACCATCGTCAGGTAGGCCGTCGAGGTGTGCGTCACCTCGCCCGAGCGGATGTTCTCCGCCTCGACGCGCACGCCCACCTCCATCGAGGTGTTCCAGGCGGCGTTGACCGTCGCCCGCACCGTCACCAGGTGGCCGACGTAGACCGGGCGCACGAACGTCATCCGGTCCATCGCGACGGTCACGACGCGGGTGCCGGAGTGCCGCACCGCCGCGATCCCGGCCACCTCGTCGCAGAGGTACATGATCACGCCGCCGTGCACGTTGCCCGAGTTGTTCGCGTCGCTCACGCTCATCCATCGGCTCAGCTCGGAACGCGAGTGGGATGGCGGTCTAGGCTGCACGGCGCCGGGTAGTCTAGGTCTCCAACCCCGACCACATGCAAGCTGAAGGAGGCGGGATGCCAGGGCTCGGCGGGCGGATGTCCACCGTCATCAAGTCGAAGATCTCGAGGATGCTGGATCGGGCCGAGGACCCGGGCGAGACGCTCGACTACGGCTACCAGAAGCAGGTCGAGCTGCTTCAGAACGTCAAGAAGGGCATCGCCGACGTGGTCACGTCGAAGAAGCGCCTTCAGATGCAGTCCTCGAAGCTCGAGCAGAACATCGTCAAGCTCGACACCCAGGCGCGGCAGGCGCTCTCCCAGGGCCGCGAGGACCTCGCCCGGGTCGCGCTCGAGCGCAAGACGCTGGCACAGACCGAGCTGCAGTCGCTCGACACGCAGGTCAGGGAGCTCGAGGCCCAGCAGGAGGCGCTCACGGCCAACGAGCAGAAGCTGCGCCAGAAGATCGAGCAGTTCCGCACCAAGAAGGAGGTCATCAAGGCCCAGTACTCGGCCGCCGAGGCCCAGGTGCGGATCTCCGAGGCCGCCAACGGTGTGGGCGAGGAGATGGCCGACCTCGGCTTGGCGATCCAGCGCGCCGAGGACAAGACCGAGACGATGCGCGCTCGGGCGTCCGCGGTCGAGGAGCTGGAGAAGGCGGGCACGTTCGACGACCTGAGCCAACTCGGCGCCGGCCAGGACGACATCGACCGCCAGCTGCAGGAGCTGACGAGCGGATCGCAGGTCGACGACGAGTTGAGCAAGATGAAGGCAGAGCTCGGCCAGGGCGGCGGCGACGCGCCCGCGCTCGAGCAGGGGGAGGAGAAGGCGTGATCGTGCGGGTTTCGGGGGAGGGGCAGTTCCGGCTGCCCGATGAGGACGCCGACCGCCTCAACGAGCTCGACAACCGCGCGGTCGCGGCGGTCGAGCAGGGCGACGAGACCGGTTTCCGCGAGCTCTGGTCGCAGATGCTCGAGCTCGTTGCGAGCGACGGGAACGCGCTCGACGACGAGGAGCTGGTCGAGTCGGACGTGATCCTGCCGCCGCGCGACGTCACCTTCGCCGAGGCGACGGGCGAGTTCACCGGCGACGGGTTGATCCCGGACTGACATGGACGAGGACGCCTTCAACCTGTCGGTCCGCAAGTTCCTGAAGCAGCTCGGGGTCACCGCGCAGCGCGACATCGAGGTGGGTGTCCGGGAGCTGGTCGACGAGGGCCGGCTCGGCGGAGACGAGCGACTCAGCGCGCGGGCAACGGTCGTGGTGGACGGGCTCGATCATGAGATCGTGATCGAGGGCGAGATCGCCCTATCCGGGAAGGCGCGACCGGGCTAGGATCGCCCACACTGCTCAGGAGGTGCGTGCCATGGACGAAGAAAGGCTCAAGGCGATTCCGTTGTTCGCGGGCCTCAACCGCAAGGAGCGGCGCGCTCTGGCGCCGCGCGCGGACGAGGTCGAGCTCGAGGAGGGCCGGGTGATCGTGCGTGAGGGCGAGTGGGCCTACGAGTTCTTCGCGATCGAGGAGGGCACCGCGGAGGTCCGGCGTGGCGAGCAGCTGCTCGCCGAGCTCGGCCCGGGCGACTTCTTCGGCGAGATGGGCCTGGTGGGCGACACTCGCCGCAACGCGAACGTGATCGCGAGCTCATCGCTGAAGGTCGTGGTGATGACCGCGCAGGCGTTCCGCCAGACGTCGCGCGAGCTGCCCGACGTGGCGGCGAAGATCCGCGCGGCGATCGAGGAGCGCTGCCGGCACCTCGAAGTGGCCGGCTAGCGGTCGCGCTCGTCGGCGCGCAGGGCTTCTCCGATCAACCACAGCATCGGCGGCCAGAGCCCGACGAACAGGGCGCGGCGCTCGGCGTTGCCGCGCTCCTCCTGGTCGACCGTCTTGGCCCGGATCCACAGGCCGATGCAGAGGCCGACCGCGCCCAGCGAGATGGCGTGCAGGTACCAGCCGCGCAGGCCCGCGGCGCGCAGGAGCTTCGTGACCATGGGCTCGGGTACCCGGGACGGTGCCTTCCATGCCTGTCCAGACCCGATCTCGACGCCTCGCTACCGCCACGCGCTGGCCGCTGGGCGTCCTGCTCACCGCGTGGCGCTACCTGTGGCGCACGACCCCGCTCTATCGCAGCGAGGAGGAGGGGTCCGTGCAGCGGGACGCGCCACCGGCCCTGCCGGACGGAGTCGACCGCACCCGCCTGCAGGCGCCCGGCGACGGGGCCGGCCCGCTCTATCACCGCCGCTACGAGGTGACGATCCGCGCCGGCCGCGTGTCGCCGGCCGAGCTGCTCGACTTGGTGGCGGCCGACCCGGACCGCGTGGCGCCGTCCGAGTTCGCCACCTTCAAGAAGACGCGCGGACAGGACGGCGCGATGGCGGTGGGGGACGAGTACCTGGTGCGCATGCCGGGACCGTGGGACGGGCCCGTGCGAGTGGTCGAGCGCACTGAGGGGCGCTTCCGGCTGGCCACGCTCGAAGGGCACCTCGAGGCGGGGCAGATCGCCTTCTCCGCGGAGCCCCGCGACGGTCGCGTCGTGTTCTCGATCGAGTCCTGGGCGCGCGGCGGCGACCGCCTCTCGAACCTGCTCTACGACCGCCTGCGCTTCTCGAAAGAGGTCCAGTTCCACATGTGGACGTCGTTCCTGGAGCGGGTGGTCAAGCTGTCCGGCGGGGTGCGCGACGGTGGCCTGCGCATCGACACGCGGCGTCTGAGCACCCTGTACGACGCGGCGCCGAACTTCGAGCCGTCGGCGCTCGCCGGGGTGGTGGCCGGGAGCGGCTGGAACATCGACGACTACCGCCAGCCGCTGCCGCCCGAGGCGCCTGGGTCGCCGCAGCCGGGAGGCACCTGGGAGCGGGCCAGGGAGCTGATGGAGGCCTACGAGTTCGCCGACCCGCGCATCGTGCGAGCGATCTACGCGCCCGATTCCCCGCTCGAAGGCAGGGACATGCTGTTGGAGGTGCGCTTCTGGGGCCTGCGCTTCCACTTCGGGGTGCGCGCCAGCGGGGTCGTCGACGAGGTCCAGGAGCACGAAGGGCGGCCGGTGCGCGTGTGGGGCTGGAGCTACCGCACGCTCCAGGGCCACCTCGAGATGGGCCAGATGGACTACGCCGTGTGGAAGTGGCTCGACGACGGAGCGGTCGAGTTCCGCATCCACGTCGTGTCGCGCCCGGCGCGCATTCCCAACCGGCTGATCCGGCTCGGGTTCCGGCTGTTCGGCCGCGGGCAGCAGATCAGGTTCGCCCGCCGCGCCTGCCAGCGCATGGCCGAGGCCGCTATCCCTCGAGGACCGTCGTCTTGAGGTAGGTGTCGGCGTCGCCCTCCTTCTTGGCTTTCGCGGCGGCCGCCGCTTCCATTGCGTCCCTTGGCTTTGGTCACGGCCTGCTCGGTGGGGCGAGAGCTGCTCGCGCAGCGGCAGTAGGTGACCCGCCACTCGCTGGCGCTGGACACTGCGCGGTGGTGGCGGCGCTTGGGGCAGGACGCGCCCGGGACGGACGACGAAACCTAGAGCGGGATCTCCCAGAGCGGGAACCAGCGGGTGATGTCCTCCTCGAAGGGCAGCTCGGCGCCGACCTGGGCCTTCAACCGCAGCTCGCGCTCGGAGTCGCGGGCCTGGTCGCCCGGCGCCGGGATGAACGGGTAGTAGGCGCCGCGCTTGAAGTTGTAGAGGAAGTAGACGGTCTGCCCCTTGTCCTCGAACGGGAAGACCGCGGCGAGCAGGCGATCGCCGTAGCCGCTCTCCTGGAGCTGCGTCGAGATCGTATTGAGCGCGACGACGAGGTCCTCGAAGTCGGGGTCGCGGAAGATCAGCCAGCGGTAGCCGTACTCGTCGGCAGAGGTCTCGACGGCGGTGCCGGTGTCCTCGGCGCCCGCGCGCAGCAGCTCCTCGGTCTCCTTGACGATCCCGTCGAAGTCCGCGGTCTCGAGCGGCTGGAAGACGATCCCGGCCGAGCTCTTGTGCTGGAGGCCGAGCCCGGTGTCGAGCGTGACCTGCGCCGTGGTCATCGCGAACAGGCGGTCGGGCGCCGCGCCCTTGACCCGCTTGCCGCGACCACCGAGCAGCGCGTCTAGGAAACCCACTTAGGCGGCGGCCTGGAGCTGAGACTCGAGCTGCTGGAGGCGCGCGATCCGCTTCTCCATCGGCGGGTGCGTGGCGAACAGCGTCTGGATGGCGCCCTTCACGCTGGTCGGCACGATGAAGAAGGCGTTCAGGCGCTCCGCCTGGCGCAGGTCCTGGGTCGGCACGCGCTCCATCGCCCCCGAGATCTTCACGAGCGCCGACGAGAGCGCGCTCGGGCGGCCGGTGATGATGGCCGCGCCGCGGTCGGCCGCGAACTCGCGGTAGCGCGACAGGGCGAGCATCAGGAAGAAGGACACGATGTAGACGACGAACGAGACCAGCAGCACGACCAGGATGCTCGGGTTGTCGTCATCGTCGCCGCCCCCGAAGAAGAACCCGAACTGCAGGATGATGGAGGCGAGCGAGGCGAAGAAGCTGGCGATGGTCATGATCAGCACGTCGCGGTTCTTCACGTGCGTCAGCTCGTGCGCCATCACGCCCTCCAGCTCGCTCGGGGAGAGCACGGACATGATCCCGGTCGTGGCGCAGACCGTGGCGCTCTTCTGCGAGCGGCCGCAGGCGAACGCGTTCGGCACGTGAGTGTCGGCGACCGCGATGCGCGGCTTCGGCAAGTCGGCCTGGATGCAGAGGCGCTCGATCATCGCGTGCAGGCCCGGTGCCTCCTTGGGCGACACCTCCTTGGCGCCCATCGCGGACAGCGCCAGCTTGTCCGAGAAGAACAGCTGGCCGAGGCTGAGCGCGCCGATGATCACGACCATGAGCACCAGCCCGGTGCCGGCCGCCAGCAGCGCGCCGACCAGCGCGACATAGAGCAGGCCCAGCAGGAACAGCGTGAGCAGCATCCGGACCTGCAGGCCAGTGTCCCTCGGGAAGATCGCTCGCTGCTGCCTCGTTGCCATGGCCCGAAGTCTAGTGAGCCCGGCTTTGCAGCTTGGCTTGCACGAGCGGGAAAACCGGCGCTGGGAGCGACGCGCTCGTGCTAGAGTGCCCGCGTCCCGAGCGCTGAATTTCCCTGCATAGCAGCGGGAACCGGGGGAACCGGAGGTCCAGCGGGCCGGGGGCGAATGGCCGCCTCGAGCGTGGCCTAGCGGCACCAGCCGCGAGCCCGTCAGCTAACCCCGTAAGCGCAGCAACGGGACACGATCAAATGAAGAAGAGCTTCTGGCTCCCAATTGCCCTGGGCCTCTGCGCCTATCTCGTGCTCCCCTTGCCGGGGCTGTCCGCGCCCCTGTCCGATCGCATCGACCAGAAGCGCGCCGAGGTCGAGGACGCCGAGCAGAAGGAAGGCGTGCTGACGACGACGATCCAGAGCTTCAGCAATCGGATCGACAACCTCCAGGGCCAGATCCAAGCCGTCCAGCAGCGGCTCGACCGCGCCCAGTCGAGCCTCGACCGCCAGAAGAACGAGCTGCTCGAGGTTCGCGATCGGCTCGAGGTCGCGCGCGACCGGCTCGCGCGCCTGCGCAGCGAGCTCGAAACCGCTCGCCGCCTGCTGGCGGCGCGGCTCGTGGAGATCTACAAGTCGGACACCCCCGACGCGCTGACGGTCGTGCTCGAGGCCGACGGCTTCGAGGACCTGCTCGAGCGCACCGCGTTCCTCGAGCGCATCTCCGACCAGGACCGCGAGATCACCGATCGCGTGCGCGGCCTGCGCGACCAGGCCGAGGACCAGGCGGTGGAGCTGGCCAAGCTGGAGCAGCGCGAGCAGCTGGCGGCCGAGCGCATCCTGCGCGAGCGCGACCAGATCGCCTCCGCGCAGGGTCAGCTCGTCTCCTCGCGCGACCAGCTCGCCTCGACCCGGGCCGACAAGCGCGGCGCGCTCGCCAGCGTTCGCGCCGACAAGCACGAGGCCATGGAGGATCTCCACTCGCTGGAGGCCGAGCAGGCACGTGTCGCGGGCGCACTGCAGGGATCGCCGGGTCCGATCAAGCAAGGCTCCGGCCAGCTGATCTGGCCGTTGAACGGCCCCGTTACGGGTGTCTTCGGCGAGTCGCGCCCGGGGCACATGCACGCCGGGATCGACATCGCCATTCCGGAGGGCACGCCGATCCGCGCCGCCGACTCCGGGCGCGTCGCGCTGATGGGCTTCGTGGGCGGCTACGGCAACTACACCTGCGTCCAGCACACGGGGAGCCTGTCCACGTGCTACGCGCACCAGTCCAGCTTCGCCACCTCCAACGGCGCGTCGGTCACCCAGGGCCAGGTGATCGGCTACAGCGGCAACACCGGTAACTCGACCGGTCCGCACCTGCACTTCGAGGTTCGCATCAACGGGTCGCCCGTCGACCCGATGGGCTACCTGTAGCGGGATGAAACGCGCCCTCACCGCCGTGGCGGTGATGCTCGCCGCGGGCACCGCGGTGGGGTTGGCGATCCTCTGGCCCGGCGATACCGAGACCCGCATACAGGGCAGCCTCGCCGTGGACACCCAGGGGGCGGACGTCGTGGAGGTCGTCGAGACCACCTGTCCGGGGCTCGGCAACCAGCGCTGCCAGCTCGTGACCGCCGAGCTGACGAGCGGGCGCGGCGCCGGCAAGCGGATCCAGCTCCAGCTGAGCGCGGCCCAGGGGTTCGACCCAGACCTCGACCCGGGCGACGGCATCCGCGTGACCAAGGCGCCCGAGGCGCCGGAGGGACAGCCGGCGATCGCGGGCCCGGGCTACTCGTTCTACGACTTCCAGCGCGGCATGCCGATGCTGGTGCTCGCGCTCGCGTTCGTGGCGATCGTCCTGCTGTTCGCCCGGCTGCGCGGGGCGCTCTCGCTGCTCGGTCTCGGCTTCAGCCTCGCGCTCGTGCTGCTGTTCGTGGTGCCGGCGATCCTCGACGGCAAATCCCCGCTGGCCGTGGCGATCGTGGGCTCGCTCGCGGTTGCCCTGATCACGATCCCGCTGGCCCACGGGGGCGGCCCGAAGACGATCGCGGCGGTGCTCGGCACGGCCGCCAGCCTGCTGCTCACCGCGCTGCTCGCGCTGATCTTCACCAAGGCCGCGCACCTGACCGGCTTCTCCAGCGAGGAGGCGACCTTCCTTCAGCTGGCCGGGGCGAACCTGTCGCTCGAGGGGCTGCTGCTCGCCGGCATGGTGATCGCCGCCCTGGGAGTGCTCGACGACGTGACCGTCAGCCAGGCCTCGACGGTCCTGGCGCTGCGCTCCGCCAATCCGTCCCTGCGCTTCCGCCAGCTGTTCAGCATGGCCCAGCGGGTGGGGCGCGACCACGTCAGCGCCACGGTCAACACGCTGGTGCTCGCCTACGTCGGCGCGTCGCTGCCGATTCTGCTCATCTTCAGCTCGTCCGACCTCGGCATCGGCGAGGCGCTGTCCACCGAGATCGTCGCCAAGGAGGTGGTGGCCACGCTGGTCGGCTCGATCGGGCTGATCGCCGCCGTGCCGCTCACCACGGCCTTGGCGGCCGCGCTGGCGCTGGCGGAGGACCCGGCTAGCGCTTGAAGCGGCCCAGCCGCTTGACGCCGCAGTTGCCGTTGCCGTCGCAGACGGTGGCAACGAAGACGTTGAGCTTCGAGCCCTTCAGCCGCACGGCCTTGCGGAACGGGCGGCGACGGCCACTGACCACCACCGAGTAGTCCTTCCCGCCGTCGCGCGAGACGAGCAGCCCGTAGGTCACGTGGCCGGCCAGCTCGCGGCCGGACTCGCTGCGGTCCTTGACCTTGCGCAGCCGCACCGTGACGTTGACGCCGCCGCGGCTCGCCTTGCCCTTCGCGCGCGGGGAGGTCACGTCGTACGCGCGCGCCAGGTCCGTGGCCGCCTTGCCGTCGACCACGCCCGCGCCGGTGTACTCGTTCCAGCCCGTGCCGAGCGTCTGGCGCGCCGAGCGGTCGAGCACGTCGGCCACCTGCTCGGACGCCAGCCGCGGCTCGACCTGCCAGACGAGCGCGGCGATCCCCGAGACGATCGGCGCGGCGAAGCTGGTGCCCTGGCCGTACGCGAAGCGGTACCCGCCGGACGGCACGAGCTGGGATGGGCACGTGTTGGGCAAGACGGTGTCCCAGTCGGTGCCGGTGGAGGCCGGCAGCGTCGACAGCACGCCCTTCGTGCAGTCGACGGCAGCTCCCGGCGCGGCGATGCTCACGTAGCGGTTGTGGGTCGAGAATTGGGCCGGTTGGCCGTCGGGCATGGTGGCGGCAACCGACAGGCCGATCCCCGGTCCCCCGCGGGTGCCGCCGACCACGGCGGCCGGGAACTGGAGCGGGTTGCCGGAGTTGCCCTTGTTGCCCGACGCCGCCACCGGCAGCACGTCGTTGAGGAACGCCAGCGCCAACGCGCGGGCCAGCGTCGGCGTGTCGGTGCTCTGCTCGCCCGCGAGGCTCAGGTTGAGCACGTCGGCGCCGCGGCGGATGGCGAAGGCGATGCCACGGAGCAGCTCGCGGGTGGTGAAGTTGCCGTCGTTGGACGCGCGGATCGCCAAGACCTGGGTGTTGCCGGCCACGCCCTTGCCGCCGATCCCGTTGCCGTCGAGGGCCGCGATCAGGCCCGTGACGAACGTGCCGTGCCCGACCGTGTCCGTTACGTCGCTGCCCCGGCTGAAGGTGTCATACGTGCGTGCGACGCGGCCGGCGAACTCGGGGTGGGTGATGTCGAGGCCCGTGTCGATGACGGCGATCGACCGGCGCGACCCGCTGCCGGCGGCCAGCAGAGCCTCGGTCGCCCTGACGTGGTCGTAGAACCAGGTGTACTTGTCGCCGGTGGCCGGATCGACGGCGTCGAGCGGGTCGGCGGCGACGCGCAGCTGCTCGTCGCGCTCCACGTAGGCCACCCGCGCGTCGCCGGCGAGTGCGCGCAGCAGCGCCGAGCCGTCGGGCACGGTCGCGGCGACCACGCCGATCGAGTCGAACGCCTCGGGCGTGA
>Ga0209574_10000153_pt1 | contig 18856 bp, 21 predicted proteins | sample AgamicMgMarz_FD_187168 | JGI IMG/M metagenome (GOLD analysis project Ga0209574, IMG submission 187168) | Agave microbial communities from Guanajuato, Mexico - Mg.Ma.rz (SPAdes) (version 2) | ecosystem: Host-associated > Plants > Phyllosphere > Phylloplane/Leaf | place: Guanajuato, Mexico... | reverse complement strand
ATGTACCTCGTTCAAATGAGGACGCTGAACTTTACCCATTATCTTATCAAGGGACGTTTAACATTTCTAAAGAGGATGCAGCTAACTTTAATAATTTTAATGAGCTGCTTAATGATGCTTATCTTAATCAACGTGATATTGAAGTAGACATTGTTTCATTGAAAGCTTTAATTGCTGGACTCGAAGTACCTACTCCTTTTTTAGAAGAAAATATTAAGCAAGGAACATGGGTTATCAAACCACAATCTCTTCCTGCTCCAGTCAAGTTGCGCTTCTTAGCTATTAGCAACTTAAAAGAAATACCTATATTTGATTGTATTGAGTTAGGACTAGGCTCTACTGACAATGAGAAACAGACCATTAGCGTAGATAATAGAAGGCAAGAAAACTGCAAATTACTAGTAAGCTTAATAATTTCTACGAATGAGTTAAATTTTGAGGATTCAACCTTAACCTTAAATGATACTAAATTAAAGGTTCGTATAAAAGAAGGCTTTGAGCAAGATGTAGAAGCTAATAAACAGTTGCTCCATTTTTTAACCTTATCAAAACATAAAGATTTAAGAATTTTCTTGAAGAATATTGAAACCAATAAAAATTTTATGTCTGCGAGCGGTTTTAATGTTGATGTAGAAAATATGGAAAGTTTAGAAAAATAACTTCAGCTATTTGAACGCCTATACGTAATTGAGCAGTTTTATAATGTTCTATTCACAATACCTAAGGTCATTACCTTGGAAGAACAAGATGTAATAGACGTAATAGAAAATATGATGCAAAATAAAACGATTAGAAAGAAATATAATTTTGTAACAGTAACAACCTCAAGCAGAGAATGTGTTAATAACTTAATTGACTTGTTCGAAAAAGATAAAAATAAATATAAAGGAATTGTTACAATTGCATCTGGACCAAATGCTGGACTCCTGTTATTTGATGCTGTAATCCCTCTTGAGAAGTTAGAAACAACATATCATGAGTTAAAAGTTGAAGACTTAGCAAAATTAAAACGAAAATATGAGGATATGGAAGATGGAGAAACTATTAAAATAAAGTTAATCCCTGGTGAAAATAAAGAAATGGAAGAAAAGTACTTCGCCAAAATATAAAATAAAACAATTTAAACAGGTGTGCAAATTAGACTTTTGCACACCTGTTTTTAGTATACATAAGCCTAAACCAGCCCTATAAATATATCTGTATCAAAAAAAACAATCTTGAATCAAAGGAATACGGTACAATTTCCTATTGCTATCTAGATAGCCATCTACTAATATTATATTTGTAGCACGTCTACTATTTATATATTTTTAAGGGTGATTCGTATGAATGAATATAATATTGTTGAAGCTGCCTCTATCCTTAAAGAAAAAGGCGTTATTAAAAATGGAGAAATTAACAATTCATATATAATAGATAACAATCCGACTACTCACGACATATCTCAAGTAATGTTATGGGTTCGAGAATATGACAAGGCGTACCAAAAGGCTTATCATGTAGCTGTAACAAGCGGTAATAACTACGAAGAAGCGGTACAATACGCAGATAAAAAAGCTTCGTATGAGGGTATAAAGGCTACTTATGATAAAGAAGAACAGTCTCATATTATCAAAAGTGAGAATTTACATAAGTTCATTGAGCTAAAAACCGTTGAAACAAAAGAAAAGCGTATTTTAGAAGAACTTTCTAAATTTAAAACAAGCAAGAAAAATGAAATTCAGAAAATAAAAGGCAGAACTGAAAGCCATTATTTTGCTATGGGCTTTGAAGCTGCCATTGCCTCTTTAGAGAAAATGCTGTTTGAAGACAGTGAGGAGAAAGTTGATTCAAATTCAAAAAATATTATTTCGTTTCCAAAAAATGAGTCCTACTTGAACAAGGAAAACATTTATGCACTTGACTTCCAGCTATGGAACACATCAGATTCTGACATATTGTTGGTTGATTTTGCTAATAAAAAAATTGAGCAACTTAAGTTTAAAATGAGCGTGTACAAACCCAAAAACGGAAATGAAGCAGAAACAAAAATTGAATGGGTTGTTGAAAATGGTATTCTTTCTATTCACAATCAACGAGATATTGAAGACTTTATGTTAGACAAAAAAAACATTCGCAAAATCAAAAGAATCTTGCAGCACCAAGTTCCTGAATTCAATGAAAATAAAAACGAAATTTTAAATATGTTCATATCCTAAGGGTTGCTAAGGAGCTGTTCTTGATAATAAGACACACCTTAAGAGAATCTTATTGTAATGGGCAATCATTTTGCTTTAAAACTTAAAAATGCGTAAAAAAGCGCTGTTAGATACAACTCTAAACAACGCTTTTTTTATTTTGCATTAAAAAATAGAAATAGTCACTGAAATGAGCACAACAATCTCTTAACCTATTGTGTAATTAATGGTGGGTATCCTGCTTCACCTAAGAAATAAGCAAAGACTGTAAAAGCTAAAATAAGAACTGCAATAACTATAACTACAATTGGTAACAATACATTTTGGTTAGTTCTAAACGAGAAGATACCAAAAATTAAACTTAATGCACCAATAGCAAGACAGGTGAAAGCTCCAAGAACATTATTCATCATAGGTAAAATACTCCCAAAAAATAAGACCATATAAACAACTTGTAGAACGACTCCTATCCAAATTGAACGGAATACTCGAAGCATTTACATTCCCCTTTCTTATTGATTTTAAGATTTATTATAAACATCATTAAAAAACAGCTTCTCAATTAATACATACTCACAAAGTATCTTCGTTTTTATATTCAAGAATATCTCCAGGTTGACAGTCCAGCGCCTTACAAATTGCATCTAAGGTAGAAATCCTAATTGCCTTTGCCTTTCCATTTTTTAATATAGAAAGATTAGCCATTGTAATGCCAACTTTCTCAGAAAGTTCTGTTACGCTCATTTTTCTTTTAGCCAACATTACATCAATATTTATTATAATTGCCATATTATCACCTCAGACAGTAAAATCGTTCTCTGATTTTATAGTTATAGCTTCCCCTAGAAGTCTTTTAAGTACAGCTGAAAAGACGGCAATAACCAATGAAGCAAATACAAAGACCATCCCTACTATTACAAGACCTGGGGCATCATCTTTATCCGCTGCCATAAAAACAAATGGCAGCATTATTACATACAAGCTACTAAATGTAATTGCAGAGTATTTTATTTTGTTTAAGGCTTTTACAGACCTACTTGTAAAACCGTTACTCTTATCAATGTAGGTTAGTAGCAAGAACGATTGATACAAAGCAATAAAATAAGGTATTACTGATAAGTACATAATGGCTATCCCAGGATATAAGATATACCAATAATCTGGGTTTACTATGTTAGTAGTTAATTTAACTATTCCAACTATGCACAAAGCAAGAACTGGAGCACCCATAAAGAATAAAGCAATTTTTAAGAATAATGTTGAACCGCGTTTCACAAAAAGCACCTCACTTAAAATTATTAACAATAAAATACTAACGCATTATTTATTGTTTTACAATAAATAATTATCATTTTTTATTATATTATTATCATTTAACACTATTCCTTCATTTTTAAATAAAAAAAATATTTATTGTGTCATGAAGTGCATATGCACTTTAAAACTTATATAAGCTCATTTTTTCAACAAAATAAAAGCGTAAATTCAATTATGAATTTACGCTTCTACACTAATTAACTTCTCCTCATTCTCCTTTTAACTAGGAGCACTATAATTAACTGAGGAATTATATTTAATATGGAAATTATGTATAGCGTAATGGTAGCATCGAATGGTTTAAAATAACCATCCCATCTATCCCCTCCGCTATAATGGCTGACAAAGTAATAGGAAACTATTAAAGAAGCAATATTCCCCACTATGACTGCCGGTGTGCACTTTAAAGTCGTTCCTATAACAGATAAAATGATACTAACGCCAATTAAAGGAATATACCCTATCATCGAAGCTTGTGCAAAATCTGTTTTTATCGCTGAGTATGCATACGGGAAGCAAAACAACGCAATAATAACTATACTTATTACTATCTTTTTCATATTTTTTTATACGCTCGCCTTCTCGTTTAAACCTTTTATAATTTTCTTTCTAAAATTTATTTGTTGCAAAGCATTAGCTAAGAGCATATTAACAACTTTAGTTTATCTTTGTCTCTGTCAATCTATCTAATGCTTAAATAAGCTTCAATTATAGTAGCTGTTCCAAAATACAATATTGGGAATGCAAACACTACAATATTTAGAATAGCTCCCCAAAGTGATAATTTGGTTTTAGAAATCTTGTACCCAGTGAAGCCAATAGCAGCACCAATAGGTGCAAAAGGGATAGGCATTAAAACAGGAATTCCTTCTAATCTATCTAATGGAATTAGGTCGGTTAGATAGTTAACAATAAATGCTGCTAAAATGACTGCAATTATGACTGACAATCCGCCTAAAATGTTGCTTTTGTTTTGTTTGTTTATTTCTATATTGCTATTTGTCATTGTATAAGTCCTCCACTTTCATTTAAAACAAAATAATTTTAAGTAGCTATATGCTATAAGTGCTTACTTATATGATTACTTCTTTTCACTTTTTTTACCTTTAGTCTTGTCATCCATTGCGTGTTCTGCTAAAAACAATACAATAACGGTAATGAACTCTGTCCCAGTTGGAATTGTTATACTGCTCATAAGTTCGTCTGTAGTATGTAAAGCCATCCATGAAAATAGACAGTCCACAACCATAACAATTAAAAACTTTTGATATGTCTTGTTTGTATAGGAAGCAAGGATTCTACTTAACGGAATAGCGAATATATCTGCCATGAATCCAATAAGCCCAAACATTAAGAAAAAAATTAAAAACGAATACCAAGACTCATACTCTACTCCTAAAATCTTAAATAGTCCTGCAACCCCAAAGAAGGTTGCTCCTGCAACTATTGAAATAGCCACAATAACTATGATACCTACAACAATGGCTGAAAATATCTTATCACCTATTTTTTTAGCTTTTGACTCGTTACTATTGCTAATTGTCATTCCCCTCTTCCTCGCTTGTGATACAAGTTACTCTAAAAAGAAATACTCGATAAAAAGCATATATTAAAATAGCAGAAGTTGTAAATACTATTCCTAATGAATAATGCTGTTCTTTAAAGTTTAGCGACCCCGCATTTGGATAAAAAAGTATAACTAATCCACAGATAGTTGCAAAGTATAATCCTGCAACACCTACAAAATATATAAATTCAATCTGTACCATATCCACGAAAGTATCTTCTTCATCAGGAGCTCTCCAGTCGCGTCCTAATATGCTATAAATTTCATGTAATAATACCCGTGCTCCACATACTCCTATAATAATCATTATGGGTTGGAGAATAATTGGATTTAATTTAAAAACATCTATAAAGTTCTCAGAAACAAGTATTGCTACAGAGCGTACTGCCATATACACACAAAAGCTATATAATAACGTAGTCCACCATTTATCTATAAATTGTATTGTTTGTTTCATCTTCTCTTCCTTAATCATTCTCCACAAGAATGGTAAATTTATTATCGGTTGTTTCTAAAATCTTATATGGTTGAATTAATGAAAATTCGGGATAAACTTGAAGTATTTTTTCTAATATATCTGTCGCGATAATTCCAGCTGTTCGGTATTCTTTTGATGAATTCCTCAATGAAATACCATGACCTAAATTATTAAGCTCTAAAACAATCGATTTTGCAGTAGTATCAAGTACAAAGTCCATGTATTTATAGCCTTTAAGGGCTAATGTTTTAACAAAGGTCGGAGAGAAACGAATAGCATACGTATCTTCTTCCTGGAATAACTTTTTATAAAATCTAAGTGTATTGTACTTAGGTGATATAAAAGGTTTTTCCTCAATACATTGGTTTGCAGAAAGCCAATTAACTGCTTCTTCTTTGTATTCATTTTTGGCATTTGACTCATCTAAATCAGCTGTAATGTCTATTTGATATATATGTGTATCTACTTCTTTCACTTCGTATCTTCTACTAAATTCTATTTTCGGTTGTGACTGCTGCAACGTGTTAAATAACAGGTTTACTTTATCAACTTTAGAAACGTACTCCCCTTGATTACTCGTTAAAGGGATGCCTCTAGCTTCGGAATTTTGTCGTATGTACAGATAACTATTTGTTGGATTTATACCGAATTCCATGTAGGTTAAGTCTTCCTTGTTTGCTTTTGCAATTAAATCATTGGAAGTATGTAGCATAATTAATCCGTTGCCGCTCTGGTAAAAATTAATAAATTGCTTATCAATATCACTATATTCTCTAGGCTCTAGCCATCTAACAGATTTTAAATACCCCTCAGTAATGGTTTTGTCATAGGTATCTGTTCCCTCTGTTATACTTGTGACATATAGATATGGCGTTAGCTCCGTAACTTGATAGGAAACATTACCTTTAAAATTCATTAGCAGTTTTTGTAATGAACTGTAGAGCACTTTTGCTCCTAATTGTGAACTTGACACAGCCCTTTTTCGATTAAGAATACTTTTTCCTTTATTCTCATTATTAAAACGAATAAAAAGATATTCGTTTTGAATATCCACTCCGAATTCTACAGCGTTTACATCTAGTGTCTTTACTGTTTCTCTAAATTTAGGCGACAGTAAAAAAGTCGGTGTACTATCTTGATATTTTATAAACCGGATAGTTTGTTTCTTCTCTCTTCCTACGGTCACTCCCATATCACTCACTCCTCTTTATAAGTTTGTTTTCGTATGTATTAGCTATTAAATACTATATAAGTAATTATAAACCATTTACAGAAATAAGAAAACCACAAACATAGTTTTGTGGTTTTAAAAATAGTTTTGTAGTTTCAAATACAGAAAGTTGATTGTTTTAGCAATTCTTTTACATTTGTTTACTAAAACATAAACACTAAGGCTCTTTTAGGCGAAAAGTAAAAGTCTAACCTCTGCATAGTTTGTTGTAAGTCCGCACAATTGCTGTTATCCATTTACATTAGCCTTGTATTGAATTTCTTTAATACTCGCGACTGCCAACAATTATATACATCACCTAATAAGCGACATGAATCAGTGAAACCGAGCATTTGCCCTTTTCTACTTTTCAAGGTCTGGCTCTAGGTCTAACCACACTACATCTTTTAGGTCAGCTTTTTGTACTGAACCCTGAACAATAGATGGAGAGGCAATGCTGAACTCGTATGTAACAGCATCTATTTCTCTGCCAAGGTATACTGTTTCGCTCTTTAAATTTGGTAAACATGCTTTTAAGCTTACATATATAGCCTTTGCTCCTATAAGATTGGTACGCTTACTTCCCTTTACAATTCCTGTATCAAGAGGATTATTTGTAAATTGAATAATAAAAGCTTCCGCTTCTTTGTCTATCCCTACTTTCAGATATTCCATACCATTAGCACATGCTGCCTCTTTTAACTTTTTAGATACATACAACGTAGGAGAAATAGATTTTTTCATATAAAACTTAACAGAGTGTTTGTTTTTCACAGGTGAAACAATGTGTTTAAACCACTCTATTGTACTTTTACTTTTAGCATAATATAATTTAGCTTCTTCCATGTCTACTTCGTTTAAATACGCCTCATCCTCTATATGGATAAGAAAAGTATGTTCCTCAACTTTTGAGACTTGATACATTTTATTTTTGGAAAGAACAGAAATTTGTTCAACTGCCTTATCAAAGAGTAAATTTGCACCTATAGCAGCAGCACGATACTCATTATATTTATTTACTAATGATAAACCATCCGTTTTATTATTAAATTCCATTACAAGATAGTTAGTTTCCGGTAATAAACCGAAAGTTACATTTTTCATTTTTGAATCCCTTATTAACTGTTGCAAAGGCGTAGAAAAATAAAGGTATGTAGTCTTTCCGCTCGCTCCCATGGGATAAAACTTTATGGTAGGCATGGTCCTTCTTGCATCTTTCTTTTTAGGTCTTTCAATAACGTTCATAATTACCCCCAGTTTCCAAATAGATATAATTTAACTAAAATAAGTAATTTGCATAACTATTATTATATTTTATTTACTCTAAAAAAAACACCCCCCGCCTTAAGAAAATAGCGGGAGGATATCTTAAGCTCCTATTAATAAAGCCAATTTATTTTATTGTTACCTATATCGGGTTCACTTGAATTATTACCAAACGAAAAAGCATAGTTGGAACCTTCCAATTTCTTTCCTTTGTATTGACGTTTATATTCTACGTGCGGAAATGCCTCTCTTATAATCGGAAATAGTTCAGTCACTATTAAAACATTTGCCTTATACTCACCGTCTCCTTTTCTTAAGTCTAAACCATCAGGATTATCGGTAAAGGAAAGATAGAACATCTGATTTTCTTTATCGATTCCAATATTAGCGTAATTTTTATTAGAACCCACCATGCCTTTTTGGACTTGCGCTGAGAAGTACATATCAATAGTTCCCCATTTGCTTGCTATAAAAAATTTCAACCAAATATCACTTGGTCGTTTATGCTCTTCTGCGCTCAACCAGTAGATTAAATTGGTCTCGTTTAGTTTTTTTAGCGATAGTTTTGAAAATTCTACTTGATTTTTCAAACAACACTCAAAGGTATTACTATCTAACTGATTAAAGACAAGTGATTTATTTATAATGGAATTATTAAAGTATTTCTTTACAGACGTAAAGAGCCTTTCGCACATAATAGAGGGTGGAATTATTTCTCCGTTTTTCCATCTTAAAGAGATACCTTTATCTTGATTAAAACGAATATATAGTTTGTTTTCTTTCACATTAAACCCAACCTCTAAATACTCTTCACTAATACCTTTTATATGTTTGTGTAAAGCAGGCATGAACTGCAATGAACGGCTTAAAGTTGGAACGTAATTCCCAAATTCATCTTTCTTTATTGTTTCCATTTCTTTTAGTGTGAAACCTATAGTAGGATTTTCTTTCTTTTTTTCACGAGGTATGATTATTCTTTGTTCCTCTTTATTTTCTGTTAACCAGTAAACTGAATCTATAAATACTTCTTTTCTTCTCTTTTTTGGAACATACGAACTGTCTTTATTAAACTGACATTCAAAAACGTCATTGCCTACATAAGTAAAATAAAGAGGCTCATTAAAAATAGATTCATTAAAATACTTTGTAACGGCTGTTAAAAACTTTGGAGCTTTAAAAAGAGGATTTATATAATCTCCATCTGTTTTTCTTAAACATATTCCTTTGCTGTCATTAAAATGCAAAAGCATCTTGTTTTCTTTCGGTCTGAAGCCTATTCGGACATATTTAAATTCATTATTTCTTATATACTCGTAAGCAGCTTGTAAAAAGTGAACATCATACTTAAATCTTTTCTTATGATTTTCTTCTCCAATCTCAGTATGACGCTCTCTCCTTCTTAAAGCTATTATTAACTTTGGATTAGATTCAGGTGTAGTTATATTAAAGTGAATTTCCTTGCCTGGTTCTTTCTGAAATTCTTTGTTGTTCTCAGCCCCTGTGACATAATCAATCCCTGACACATACCAATTAATTAAGCTTCTTTTAATGGATGTGTTGTTAGTTATAACATTGCTTTCATCGGCAAGTTTCACTTTGAAAAGGCAATCATCCACTTTTTCTAATTCATACATTTCTTTTTCTTTTAATTTTCTCCATTTGTTTTTCAATAATGCAATGAGGCTATCTGCATATGGAATGGAATTGCGGAGGGTCCCATTTCCAGTAAACAAGGAAATTCCTTTGTTATCAGAATTAAGATGAATAAATAATTCGTTCTGTTCGTCGCACCAACCAAACTCAACATTGGTCTTGCCTATTTTTTGAGCATGTTCTACCAAATGTGTTGAAAAGTGCAAAGTTGTTCCAACATCCTCACTTATGTAATAGTTCATAAATGGATGAAGTCTATTGTTGTGTGCAATATTGCTTAACCATTTTATTTTGCTAGGTTTAATATTTAATAATTTAGACGAACCAACACATATAAGAAATGTACTATCGTCCATTCTTCGCATGTTATATACGTTGTCCACCTTCAACTTCTTAAGTTGTTTTTCTAAAGTTAAAAAAAGAGCTCTTGCTCCTATATTTTTTCCTTTGTAGTCGCCTTTTAGGTTTAAAAGAGATTTCCCCTTTTGATTGTTATTCAATTTTATAGCTATAGTTCCAGAGGGCTTGTGGAAACCAAATTCAACAAAGTCGTATTTGTTATTTTTAGCATAATTGATGAATTCAGTTGAAAAGTTTATAACTATATCACCTTTTACTGGTTTTTGAAATTGAATATTTAAATCTAACTCCTCGTTACGCATTTCATTGCTATTTTCTTTTGGCATTTTGTTACCCTTCCTAGTGTTATTTATGTGTATTTATATATTGTTATTTTACCTTAAGGTATATTTTTCTTCCATATATGAGTATAAAAAAGACTTAAGGACGTTAAAGTCCCTAAGTCTTTTTCAAATTATAAACATTCATTTATGTAATTATCGTAAATCCTTAGTTTATAAATCTTCTTTTTCCTTTTCCTTTTCTACCTCTAAATACAGAAGAAGAAGACCTATCAAACAAATCGCTAATCCACCATTCACAATACTAACGGACAAGCTAAATATACCTTCCCAACGACCAATAATCGCCCACAAAGCCAAGCCTAAAAAAACAACAATTAGAAAACGTTTTAACCGCGTTAATGTTTCAAACAACTGTCATCTTCCCTTTTCATAATATTAAATTCCTATAAATACAATATATTTTATATTTGTCTAAAACACAAACAAAAACAGTTAAATCCCTTAATACAAATATAAATAAATGTTTTCCCTCATTTAGAATAAAATTCACGACAATAAAATACATAATAAACAGGTAAGAATGCACTAAATGAAGAATACTATAACTATTAATCAGTAATTGTAAAATCATAGGACAGCAATTAAAATATATTCGCCCTATTAGTTATTGTCATCATCTTTCTAATGCCCCTACCATAATTAAATTAACTATTGATGAAAGGATTGACCCCCATGAACAGGAGAATGCTAGAAAACAAAAAGATAGTTGCTAGAGGAGCTCGAAAGTGTCAAATAGAAGAAACGTTTACAGGTATCATTAAGCACCTGAGTGCCTATGATGACAGACAACCTACCAATCACAATGCTAATAAGACAAACAAATTTGCCCATCTAGAATCAATTATTTCACAACATATTTATCTAGATAAAGACATTCATCCTAAGTAAATGAAGTAATTTTAATTAGAAACCTCTTTTTGTAGTATCATAGAAGAAAGAGCGCTTACTAACTGCTCAAAAGGAGAAGAAATATGCAAAATTTTATACTAACTAACGCACAATATAAGTGGTTAAGAAATAAAATGAGGGCGAATGAAAGTCTTCTTTATACACTTAGCGAAAGTAAAACAATATCCGGTGAGTGGGAAAGCCGCTTAATGTTTAATGGTAGAATGCTTGCTTATTCATCTCAAGAAACTGGTGGAAACATTTTCCCTAAGAGCTTGAATGAAGAAAAAGTAAATGAACTTATCGCTGACTTCGGTATACATAATCTAGTTGGAGAAGAGATATTGGTACTTATTGAAGCTAGAGATTACAATGAATTTTTAAAGGAAATTAATCAACTTGAAGATGAAGAGACAAGTCGCATCTTAAAATTATTCTTTTACGATTATCAACAGTATTTTAAACAAAGTATGTAAATGAAAAATATATTTTTAGGAGACTACATTTAGTTTGTAGTCTTTTTTGTTTACATATAAAGCAAAAGTGATAGAATATCCAAAATATAGAAAATAAAAGGAGGAGGTTAAAGTGAAAAAGGTAGTCTTTCTTCTAATCGGTGCATTTTTAATAGGAGTTATCCTAACATCCTTTGCATTGAGACCTAAAAGTAATTTCTATAATGTGGATATTTTAAGTAAAACAGTTACAATCTTTAACTATGATAAAAACTGTACATTTCGTGACTTGATTGTTAAAAACTTCAACCAGACTACATTTCAAACCACTATTGAAATTGATTATAGGTGTGTTAATTCTTACCCAATGGAATATGAGGGACATAGAGCAGAAATTAGTACAATTAAATTAGAAATGATTACGCCATTTATTCATATATATACAGAAAAAGACAATTACAAATTTTCATTTTTTGGTAGCCGTTTATTTAAGAATTAAAACATTAAACTTTGTAGTATAAATAACGGTAAAAATATTTTTACGAAGAAATTCAATAAAAACTTGTAAAATATAGTTTTTATTATTTGATAGGACCTAAGCAATTTTAAAGAAAGGACCTATTTGCTTGATTAAATCTGTAACAATTTTAATTTTATAAGAAATGAGGTTTATCTAAATTTGAAAAAAAATTAATTTTAGGCACACTTTCAACTTTGCTAATTTTAATTACTTCCTTTTTGGTAGTTAATAATACAACAGAAAAAAAGCAAGATGTTTATAATTCTTACCATATTAATTTTCTTAATAAAAAAATAACCTTTTATACATATGGAAAATGTCGTGATGGCAAAGTTAAAGTGAAAAAGTATAGTAAACATGGTTTAAGAACTGATATTGAACTGTATAAAGAATGTCATGAACTTCCTTACGGTATAGATTTAACTATTCCTGGAACACAAAAACTTCCAAATACAGAAACCATTCAACTGAAAACTTTAACACCCTCTATAAATGTTTATATTGTAGAAAATAATAAAAAGAAATATTATAAATTTAAATTTCAAAAACCATACCTTGATGATGAGGAACTTAAAGAGTATTTAAAAAGTTTAGAGGATTAATTCCCTTTTGTAATATTCATTAACTTAAAAGAGAAAGAAATCAGTTTTGTTTCTTTCTCTTTTATTAATTAACGAGCGAAACAATATTTAATTAATTTAATGCTTTTATGAGAAATTATTTATTCTAAGCACCTTTATTTATTCTCCGATATATAACGTTTTTATGAAATCATTAAAGTTTTTTGTAACAAAAAGAGATTATCCACTTCTTCTTCCAATTCATTCTTTATTTGTTCCACTTATACCTAGCTTAAGTTAAATATCTAAATTGAGCCACATCCTAAAACATTCTGCTGTCTCTCCGTTAGCAATTAGACCACTATCAGCACTTTTTACAAAAGGTAGCCACTGCCAATCTTCGCAACCCACAAAAGCTAACCTGGACCAATTATCAATCAGCTCTGAAAAGTTATCTGCTAATTTATATCCGTGTCCTTCACCATCATCATGACTTAAGTAGATTACGGGATAGTCCGTTCCCTGTTTTATATCAAATCCCAAATAATCCCCATTTCCTACTTCGCAAAAAGCTAATTTATTATGCCAGATACCATCATTTTTATCTGTAGGGTCTGAAAAAACGCTACTAATCCACTCTTTACGTTCTTCTTCATATTTAGTAAGTAAATTTAAGCCCCAATGAAACGAACCGCTGAAAATTTCATTGAATTCTTCAGGTGTATTTATGTCATCCGGTAAAGACCAACTTAGGCTAAAACTTCTTGAGAACTCAATAAGTGCTTTTTTAAAACTTTCCGGTAGTTTAACACCTAATTCTTTCTCTTTCTGATTTACTTCTTCCCTAGATGCTGGTTTATCCATTATAAGCTCTCGCATTTCCCCACCAATTTGTTCAACGCTGGATGAAATTTTTTTAACTCTTTCTTTTAACAAATCATAATTCATCAAATCACTCCACATAAGTCTTAAACATAATATGTTAAGTCTTTTAAACTATATCTTATTATAATTGTAAACAGCCACTTGAAACTACTTTTTAACGGGCAAAAGTTTTATGTAATAAAAAAGAGCCTCTAATTAATTTATGTTTAGGACTCTTTTTTTAATATAATGTCTTTTTAACTAAGTTCACTCACACCAGTAAGTTCATGATTTTCATCATAGGTATCAACTCTATATGTTTTTTTACATGTATCACAATACCTCACAGCAATTTCCACAGTAATTCTTCTATCACTGTCTGCTTCCTTCATCTCAATATTTGTTAAACCATAGTAGTATTTGCTATTACATTTTTTACAACAATCATTATCCTTTTTTATTCCATCTTTAGTGACTACATACTGTTCTAAATCATTATTGCCCTTGTTCCTACTCCCCTTCAGGTTTTTAGAGTTTAGTTATTGGTGTTTATACAATGACAACACCTTATTTGAGAAACAGGATAATTTTTCAAAAGTTATATGGGTTACCAATTTCCTTATAGCATAAATGAATTGTTAGCAGACGGTCATTCTGTTGATTTCTTTGTTTGAAAACATGTGGTAGTAGCGAGTGTCTACTAATACGAAGAAAAGTCTTCTAAGCCTTTCATTGCTTTTTCAAAAGTGAAATTAAAATTCTTTATTCCCAGCAAAAGATAGATAATAATATTCTTTTATGAAAATGTTGAGTTTTGCTTAGTATATGGTATGTATAGTGCGATTAGTAATTTTAAAATGGAGGTAAAAAGTAAAATGCAATTTAAAAAAATATTGATACTTATTATAAGCTGTATGCTAACAATCCCCGTAACAACCGTATTTGCACATCATAATAACTATGCGTATAGCCACTATAAAAATGGTATGAATTATCTTACAACCAAAGACTATAAAAATGCAATAGTTGAATTCCAGTATGCAGTTGAACAAGAATTAAACGCTTCTTATTTAAGAAAACTCGCTGAATCTTATAAGTTAAATGGTGAATATCAAAAAGCAGCAGAGACATATTATAAGGAAGCAGCTGTTTATTATAAAAAGGGAGATATGAACACCTATTATGCTGTGTTGAAAATAGCGGATTCCATTAATAGTTCTGTTAATTTATATATCACTTCAGACAAAAAACCAACTAACTATCAACTTCAAAAATATGAACCCTCTAATGGCATTTATATTGGAGCATTTATAGAGAAAGAAGAAACCATTGGTGATTATTCAAATCGATTTGACGAGTTTAACCAAAAAACCGGGAAACAACACGCTGTTTATTTTACCTATCATAAATACGGAGATGCTTTTCCTACTGCGTGGGTAGAAAAAGTAAAGGCTGCTAATGGTTCCGTTCACTTGGCTTTGGAACCAAATGGTGGTTTATCATCTGTAAACGACGACAAATACTTAAGACAGTTTGCAAAAGATGCTTATGCTTCGAATGTTCCTATTTTCATACGATTTGCATCTGAAATGAACGGAAATTGGGTTAATTGGACCGGAAATCCTAAATTATATATTGAGAAGTTTAGATTACTTTCACAAGTCATGAAAGAAGAGGCACCGAATGTCGCAATGGTTTGGTCTCCAGCTGCTAATCCTAAGGATGAAATTGATAAATATTATCCTGGAGATAATTATGTAGACTGGGTAGGAGTCAATCATTATAGCAACAACTATCGAAACGGTGATAAAAATTATCCAAATGAGTACACAAATCCAATTGAAGAAATTCGTTACGTTTATGAAAAGTATTCAGATAAAAAACCAATAATGATAAGTGAATATGGAGCAAGTCACTTAAGCGCTGCGGACATGAAAGATGCGTCTACCTTTGCCATTACTAAAATGCATATGATGTATGAGGGTCTAAAGCTGAACTATCCTAGAGTTAAAGCGATTAACTATTTTAGTATGAACACATTAATACACGCTAGTACCGAAGAAAGAAAGAAAGCGGATTACAGCATCATGGACAATAAAAAGGTATTCGAAAGTTATAAAGATATGATAAAAGACGATTATTTTCTTTCTTCAGTCGTAAATGGTAGTTTTGCCGAAAAAGAAACTTTTGTTCCTAGATATGTTACAAACTATAATAAACAAGCAATTACAGAGCCCGTTAAACTAATGGCTTGGGCTAAGACTTATGTTCCTTACATCGGAAAGGTAACCTATAGCATTGACGGAAAATTAATAGCTGAATCTTATCAGTATCCCTATGATATAGACATTAAAGATTCTGATTTAAATAAAGGAAAAAATGAAATAAAAATCACGTTATATACACCAGATAATAAAATTGCGTTTGAGAAAAAGGAGATTTTATACAAACCTCTTTATAACGAAGAACACGTTAAAATATTTTTAGGTAGCACTGATGTACATACTCAACAAGATATAAAAGAATTATTAGCGCCTCCTTATTTGAAGAACGGAAGAACAATGGTTCCTATACGTATGGTAAGTGAACAATTAGGGACTGGCGTAACATGGAATCAAAAGGAGAAAACAATAACATTAAAAGATGGTAAAACTATTGTTGTATTAACCCTCGATAAGGATTACGCATTAATAAATGGCAAAAATGTTAAAATAGATGCTCCGCCACAGATAAATAAAAACACTACGTTTGTCCCTCTTCGTTTTGTAAGTGAAAACTTAGGATTAAATGTAACCTATAATCATAGTGACCGCTCAGTATTAGTAAAGAAAAATTAGACTATTATAGTTTAAAAATGGGTCTTGCAGACCCATTTTTTATTTTATTTGTTCTAAACAACAATAGAAGTAAAACTGAATATTTTTACACGCTTGCTTCTATTGTTGCAATTATTATTTAGTAACCTTTTTGTGTAAGCTGTTGTTTTCTCTTTTTCCAAGGTTTTAAAAACGAAATGATAAAAATGAAGATAGTAACTGCCACTTGAAAATATATAGCATATTGTCTTATTGCATGGTTCTGAATGAATTTTGGATTGCTTAAGGCTAATTCTTTCTGTGTTTCTAATATGTCCATGTTGGCTACCATCAGCTTATCTACAACAAAAATTCCAACAACAGTTTGTATGATAAAAAGAATAAATTTTACACCGACCCATCTATGCTTGAAAAATCCCCAATTTGTAAAAAATCCATAAATAAAACCAACTAACAAAGTTCCAACTGCACCCCATCTAATAATATTATCGCTAATGATGATAACGCTTTTATAACCAAGGTATGCTTCATCATATTTAGTAAAGTCAATATGTAAATTTAATGCTAATGAGCTTAATATTCCTCCGAAAAATAATACCACTAGAAAAACGTGAATGATTTTTAACCATCTCAAGCCCTTCGGTCCAATTCTTTTCATAGTTATTCCCCCTATACTCTTTCTCTATATAAATAGTCTGTATTAAGTAAGCAGTAGACAATTACCATTATATTTAAATGGAACTAAATCTGAAATGTGCTACAGCCTTAATTCCTTCTACTTCTGCGGACTGATTTTATAGAATATAAACCCATTCACAAACAATACAAAAGAAACTTGCTATTCTAAATTTAACTTTAGAATAGCAAGTTTCTTTTGTATCCTACCTTATTTATCTATCTTTCGTTACCTGCTTTTTGTAACCTACTAGCAGCCAATAATGGTGAAAAAGCGCTTGGTATCTCGTCTTCTTTTCCCTTGTACTTTCTTAGCTCTAATACCGCCCTTCCTTCTTTAGTTAACCCTAGCGGTCTTGCGGTCATAATATTACTACCCTGTGTAATTAATAACCTTTTAAAGCGGGTAATTTCATCAATATTTATAATGACATGGCTATCCTCAATTTCGTCTTTATTCAGTATGTTAGAAAACAATGTGTCTTTGTAATCTTCTGATGTCAAACGAAGGACTGCTTGCTCTCCACACACCCCAATTCTTCTTGCTTTAGACGAGTCAATATCCCATAGTTTTGGTATATCAGCAAGATGCTTTTCCAAGAACGTATAAAAAGACTGAACTTGCTGTAATTCTTCCTCTTCGTAAAATACAAGCTCATTGTCGCCAGTTAAACTGCTCGTATCATAAAGGGTCTGACTATCCTGATATGGGCTCTCAGGCAACAAAAACCCTGTAAGAGGAAGCTCGGAGATTTCAACAGCATATTTTTCTAAAATGGCTTCCTCTGTTAAATAGTACGAAGGTTTGGTGTCATTGGTATATAAATTTAAGCCTATATCTTTCATATCATAAAGCGAATAAATAGGATGTAGCTTTCCTGAAAATAAAAGATACCTTAAAGGAATTAAGGAATTTAATTTGCTACTCTTTAAAATTGAGGTAAGCTGCTTGTTTCCTTTGCCTATAGCCAAATATCCTTCCGTTACTACACCTTTACTTGGAAAGCTTTCTATAAAATCACCTTTAAATACGACTTCTATTCCTTCATTCCTTCGGTTATATAGTTCAATTTCTTTCTTTTTATCCATTAATATATACTGATATTCTTCACCTTCTAAAACAGGCTTAGAAATTTTCTCGCATTGTTCTTTAGACAACAAAATATTCCCTTGGCTTAGTGCTAAATAATATTCTCTGTAGTTTAACTTATTAATACCTGTAAAATTAGCACTTTCATTATTTAGTCTTTTGGCAAGAATATCAGTAAGCCTATGTATAAATTTTAAAAAGTTTTGCAAATGATAATAGCTAGACATGACACCGTATATTGATACTGGAGCTCCTCCGCTTATTTCTTCTATTTCCTTTTGAATTTCTTCTGGTACATCTTCTATTGTAATGGACTCAAAACCTTTTTCTGAGCTTTTTTCATACGTATAAACCGGTCTAACAGCATATACGCATCCTTTAACATAAATATAGTAAAGCTTATCTTGTATCCATGAAAAGCTGGTGATATTTGCATGTTGAAGTTTGCTGCTAATCTTCTTATGTAAACGAAAACCTTTCTCTAGATAGTACCAATTTGTATATACATTCTTACCTAAGTCCTTAATTAAAAATGCTAATTCAACAGACGTTTTTTCTTGCAGTGCTTCGCGGTAGTTATATTTAATAGGTTCCTTAATATTTTTAAAGAATTTTG